>Ga0315904_10000109_pt1 | contig 130458 bp, 124 predicted proteins | sample LakEriMetagenome_6_FD_203529 | JGI IMG/M metagenome (GOLD analysis project Ga0315904, IMG submission 203529) | Freshwater fungal communities from buoy surface, Lake Erie, Ohio, United States - Buoy 12 MA120 | ecosystem: Environmental > Aquatic > Freshwater > Lake | place: USA: Lake Erie, Ohio...
ACCGTCGAATAGCCGAAAAGTGCCGCAAAACTGCCGTTAGGTTTACGGGCCGCTAAGGATTTGGTGCTAACCGGAGCGGGTGAACACCGCGACCTCTCCTGCCTCATCCCTGCCGCGCGAACTGCCGGTGATGGCCGTGCTGGGCCTCGCCAGCCCCGGCGATGCAGACTGGACGCGGCTGCGCGGCCTGCAATATTCCAACCTGGCCCGCGTCACCAAGGCCCGCATTCTGGCTCAGGCGATTGCGGCGGTCGGGGTCTGCTGGTTCTATGCCGGCGTTGTCCACTGGGCGCTGATCCTGGCCTGGGTCGGCCTGCTGGGCTTCACGCTTTATCACGGCAGCATGGTCGACAAGACTCTGATTGACGCCGACCGCCGCCGCATGTCGCGCGATGAAGTCGATCGTCAGTCGCGCACATCGGTGGCCAATGCCATGGCCTGGGTTGTGCCGATGGCAGCCTTTGCGCCGTTCGGCGACGGGGCCACGCACCTTGAGCTCTGGGCCATTACGGCGATGCTGCTCACCGCCTCGGCGGTGCTGCTGCCGGCGGTTCCGCTGGCCAATCTGCTGTTTGCCGGGATTGCCGGCGGCGGGGCGATTGCCAGCCTGATGTGGGCCGGCAAGTTCGAAATGGCGATTGTCACGGTGGTCTGGCTGGCCGTCATCGTCGTCGGCTCTATCGAAAACGCCCGCTCGTTCCTGATCGCCCGAATGGCCGAGGCCGGCATGGCCGAGAAGAACGAGGTCGTATCGCTGCTGCTGCGCGAGTTCGAAGAGGGTGAGGCCGACTGGCTGTGGCAGATTGATACCTCGCGGCGGGTCCGCTCGGTCAGCCCGCGCTTCGCCTTTGCGCTGGGCAAGAGCGCCGACGAGATCGATGGCAAGCCCTTTATCCAGCTGATTGCCGGGCCGGCCTGGGAAACCGGGCAGTTCCCTTCGAGCCTGCATGACCTGGCCGAACGGCTGAAGCGCCGCGAGAGCTTTTCCAACCTGATCGTGCGCGTCCATATCAACGGCCAGTTGCGCTGGTGGGAGCTTTCGGGCACGCCCAAGTTCGATGACAAGGGCGGCTTCGACGGGTTCCGCGGCGTTGGCTCGGACGTCACAGCCCAGCGCGAAAGCTCGGAAAAGATCGCGCATATGGCGCGCTTCGATACCCTGACCAGCCTGCCTAACCGCATGATGGTGACCGAGGCCCTCGGCGAAGCGCTGCGCTATGCCGCGCAGTGGCGGACCAAGTGCGCCTTCCTGATGATCGACCTCGACCGGTTCAAGGCGGTCAACGATACCCTTGGCCACCTGGTCGGCGACCAGCTGCTGGCGCGCGTCTCGGAACGACTGAAGTCGATCATGACCGAGAACGAACTGTGCGGCCGCCTCGGCGGTGACGAGTTCGCCATCGTGATCCGCGATGCCTCGGATCCGCGCCGGCTGGAAAAGGTTGCCGCCAGCGTTATCCACCTGCTGTCGCAGCCTTACGAGGTTGACCACCACACGCTGTACATCGGCGCCAGTGTCGGCTCGGCGATCGGCCCGCGTGATGGCAACACGGTTGAAACGCTGATGCGCAATGCTGACCTTGCGCTCTACCGCTCGAAGGAAGAGGGCGGCGGCCAGCACTTCAGCTACGAACCCTCGCTCCACGCCCATGCTGAGGAACGGCGCAAGCTGGAATTCTCGCTCCGCCGTGCGCTGGAGAAGAACGAGTTCATGCTGAACTTCCAGCCGGTCGTCGATGCCAACCAGGAAAACATCGTCAGCTTCGAGGCGCTGCTGCGCTGGAACAGCGAAGATCACGGATTTGTCAGCCCTGCCAAGTTCATCCCGCTGGCCGAGGATACCCGCCTGATCGTGCCGATCGGCGAATGGGTGCTGCGCGAAGCCTGCCGCGAGGCCGTGCGCTGGCCGGGTGACGTCAAGGTTGCAGTCAACGTCTCGGGTGAGCAGTTGCTCCATTCCAGCTTCATCCCCAGCGTTGTAACCGCGCTGTCGAGCTCGGGTCTGCCGGCCCAGCGGCTGGAAATTGAGGTGACCGAATCGATCTTCGTGCGCGATTCAAACCTGGCCCGCGCCGCGCTGGAGCAGATCATGGCGCTGGGTTGCGGCATCGCGCTTGACGATTTCGGCACCGGCTATTCGAGCCTAGCCTACATTCGCAACCTGCGCTTCTCGACCATCAAGGTCGATCGCAGCTTCGTGCAAGGTGCCGCCGCCGGCAATCCGGAAAGCCTGGCGATCATCCGCGCCGTGGTGGCGATGGCCGACAGCCTCGAGATGTCGACCACGGCCGAAGGCGTCGAGACCGAACGCGAACTGGAAATTATCCGCGGCCTCGGCTGCAAGAAGATCCAGGGCTACTACTTCGGTCGGCCGATGCCGGCGCTCGAAGCGCGCGGTCTCTTCACCAAATCCGACCTGCGTCAGGCCGTCTAACCGGCCTCAGGCGCCGACCAGACCCCGCACGGCACTTTCGAACAGCGCGCGGCCATCGGTGCCGCCCTGGGCCGGCTCGATCACGCGTTCGGGGTGCGGCATCATGCCGAGCACGTTGCCGGCCGCATTGAGCACGCCAGCAATATCGCGCGCCGAGCCATTGACCGGTTCAGCATAGCGGAAAGCAACGCGGCCTTCGCCTTCCAGCCGGTCGAGCGTTTCCGCATCGGCGAAGTAATTACCGTCGTGGTGTGCCACCGGAATGACGATCTGCTGCCCGGCCGAATAGCCGGCGGTGAACAGGCTCTGCGTGTTCTCCACCTTCAGCTTCACTTCGCGGCAGACGAAGCGGATGCCGGCATTGCGCATCAGCGCGCCCGGCAGCAGGCCGGCTTCGGTCAGGACCTGGAAGCCGTTACAGACGCCCAGCACCGGTACGCCCTTGCCTGCGGCGGCAATCACCGCCTGCATGATCGGGCTGCGCGCCGCCATCGCGCCGGAACGCAGGTAGTCGCCATAAGAGAAGCCGCCGGGCAGGGCGATGAAGTCCAGCCCGTCAGGCAGGGCGGCATCGCCGTGCCACACTCGGTGCGGCGCGGTGCCGGAGACCTTCTCCAGCGCGTCGGCCATGTCCCGGTCACAGTTGGAGCCCGGGAAGGTGATCACGGCCGAACGGAAGCTCACGGCTGCACCCGTTCGATACGGTAGTTTTCGATGACCGTATTGGTCAGCAGCTTGCTGGCCATCTCTTCCAACTGGGCGTCAGTGACGCTGGCATCGACTTCCAATTCGATCATCTTGCCGGCGCGCACATCCTGCACACCGTGGATGCCAAGACCCTCGATGGCGTGATGAATTGCCCGTCCCTGCGGGTCGAGCACACCGTTCTTGAGGCTGACGAATACGCGGACCTTCATCGCGGGGCCTTTCGGACAGGGGAATCGCTGGCGCGCCTATGGCGCTTCAGCGGCGCCCGGACAAGCCCAGCACTGCCGAAATCCGCCATCAGGTGCAGCTGAACTTGATCAGACCAGGGCTGGTACCATCGGCCTTGCGACAGGCCTCCGGCCAGCCATACTTTTCCCAGGCCCGTACCAGCCCAATCCGCGCGGCAAAGGCCGGAAAGGCCGGATCGCGGCGCAGGCGGCTATAGTGTTCGCCGGCAATCCAGACCGAAGCGATTGACGATGAGCTGCCCGAATAGGGGTGCTCGACGAATTCCTGCATGAACGCCTCCGGCGTACCGACGGCCAGATAGAGGTCCATCAGATAGTTGTTCACCCTCGGGTCGGGTTTGGCGAAGTGGTCTTGCAAGGTCGCGAACACCTGCTGGCGGGCATCGGCGTCCCCGTCGATCACGGCCCTGCCGATCTGGCTCCACGCGCCCTGCTCAACAAATGGGGGCCGATAACGCTCGGTGATCTCGTCGGGCAATTTTGCCCAACATGTTCGGGCTTCCTGCGGGTTGCCTTGCGCGTTAAGCATCGCGCAGATCACCGCTCCGGCCGGGACAAAGCCAAGGTCCCTGCTCCTGATCGCCAGGCGCTGGGCTTCGGCAAGGTCTCCCTTGGCCAGCATGATCCGCGAAAGATTGATGATGCCGATCGCATCGGTCGGGTCGCGCCGCAGGCCTTCCTCGATCAGCTGCTCGGCCTTGTCGGTCTGGCCGAGCATGGCATAGTTCCGGCCCCTGCGGATGATCAGGTAGGGCTGGTTGGGATCGGCCGCATAGGCCCGCTCCATCGCGTCCATTGATGCCGCGAAATCCAGATCGTAATCGTGCAGGACCGCTTCCAGGAAGTGGCCCATGGCCAATCCCGGGTCGATCGCCTTCGCCTTGGTGACGGCAGTGCGGGCTTCGGCCACCAGGGCTCTGGATTCAGCTGCTGGCTGAGTGATCGCCAGCAGCAGCTTGGCATTGCCAAGCCAGGCCCAGGCCAGCGCAAACTGGGGATCCAGTCTGATCGCCTGTTCCAGCAAACGCATACCGCTGCGCTTGTTTTCGCGCCCGAACCGTCGGGCCATTTCGCGGCCTTGCAGGAACAGTTCGTAAGCTTCCTCGTTGCCGGTCATCCGGGGCAGGACGAGGTCCTTGGCGGCAATGGTAACGCCCAGCTCTGCCGCGATCGAGCGGGCAATGCTCTCCTGGAATTCAAAGATCCGCCCGGCCGATCCTTCGAAAGTCTGCGACCAGACAACCCTTCCGCCGTCAGCTTCAACCAGTTGTGCGGCAACCCGCAGCCGCTCCTCGTGCTTGCGGAGCGAACCGATCAGCAAGTACCGGCTGTTGAGATCCGCCGCGACCTTGCGCGGATCGATTTCGTTGGCCTGGTAGCGGAACGAGGAGGTCCGGCCGACCACCCGCAGCTCCGGAAACTTCATGATCGCATCGAGGATCTCTTCCGTCAGCCCGTCGGCCAGATACTTCTGGTCACCCGCCTGGCTGAGGTCGGTAAAGGGCAGGACGGCAATCGAGTTGCGATGATCCTTGTCATCTTGCACAGTCTCCGTCGCAGCAAATCCATGTGCGGTTGAGCCCGGCCATCCAGCCCTGGTCAGAGAGAGCGCCAGGACCACAGCGGCGATGATGATCAGCACCGCAAAGCCCGCCAGCAGACGTCGCGCCCTTGGCCGGCCGGTGGGCGCCGCCGTGCTTGCAGCAAGGCCGGCGCTCTCGTTGGCACCATCTCCCGCAGTGGTCGGATCGCATGGCGTGACAAGCAGGCGATAGCCACGCTTGGGAATGGTCTCGACATAGCGGTTGTGGCGGGCGTCTTCGCCAAGCGCCTTGCGGAGCAGGGAGATCGCCCGCGAAAGGCGTTCGTCGCCGCCATAAGAGACGCCCCATACCTGATCGATCAGCGCTTCCCGCGAGACGACTTCGCCGGGCTGCGCCATCAGCGCGCGCAGCACTTCAAGGACCATGGGCTCGACGGAGAAATTCCCGGCCTCGCCTTCGATCGTCAGCCGTGAGAAGTTGACCGTCGCCGTGCCGATCCGAACTTGGTCCATGCGCAGCAATTGCCCTGTTTCGAACGCGAGGATCCGCGCCGCCAACAATACAGCAATTGCCGCGAAATCCACCCCCTAAGAAAAACCTAAGACATTCCTCAATCCGTCCACAGGACTTGGCGCTGCGATCCGGTCGATCACCTGCCCATGCCAGCAGCACAAGCTGGCCGATGGAGGACAGACCATGATGTTCGACAATCCGATTACTGGCCATGTTGCAGCCAATCCCGCCTGGGATCCCGCGTTCGCAATCAACGCCCGGCCATCGGGCAAGCGGGCAGGCAAGCCCATCATCCCGCAAGGCGCCGCAGACATTACGACCGCCTGGCTGAACCAGGTGCTTGGCCCCCATCTGCAGGGGCATTCGGTGATCGGCTGCCAGACCAGGCCGCACGACATGCCGGGGCAGACTGCCGATATCGTCGAACTCTGGCTGCACTATGACAGCGCGCAATGCCCGCTGCCGGCCCGGATGATTGCCAAGTTGGGAGCGACCGATCCGACCACTCGGGACCTGGCCCGAACTTTCCGGCTCTATGAGCGCGAAGCCGCTTTCTACGGTTCGGTTGGCGACGACGACTTGCCGATCGCGCGATGCTTCCACGCCGCATTCGAACCGGAATCGTATGACACGGTGCTGCTGCTGGAGCACCTGGCCCCGTCCTATTGCCCATCCTTCGCGATTTCGCCTGAGCAGGTGCATCTGGCGTTTGGTGAGGCGGCGCGGCTCCATGCGCGTTACTGGAACGATGAGTTCGTGCTGGATCATCCGGGCCTGATCCAGCTATCCGATCCTGATCATTGGCCAAATTTTGCGAGCGCCAACCACGCCGCGATCAGCACGGTCAGGGCTCTGTTCGGCGAATCGTGTCCGCAAAGCATCGCCATGGCCGAAGCCTATTCGGAGAACTTTTCCGCGATCATGCGGTTCATGCGGTCACGGCCCTTCACGCTGCAACATTCGGACTTCCATCCGAAGCAGCTGTTTTTCCCGGATGCCGCTGGCGAGGGCAAGTTTGCGGTGATCGACTTCCAGTTTTCCGTCGCCGGGTCCGGCGCCACCGACATCATGCGGCTTCTGCACATGGCACCGACAACAGACGTTCGGATCGGATCGCATGAACGGCTGTTCGCGCACTATCTTGCCACGCTCGCGCGGCACGGTGTCGAAGGCTACGGCTGGGATGACCTGGCAACCGACATCAAGCTGGGGGTCATGATGACGCAGCTGATCAACTTCATCGCGCTCGACCAGACCGATGTCTCGGTCCTGCAACGGGAGTGCGAGGACTTCGGCCTCGACTGGCGCGATATCTGGTTGCTGCGCGGCGAGCGCATGGTGCGCGAACTCGACGTGCCCGGCTTCCTCCGCTCACTCTAGCCTGATCCAATCCGGTCAGCCCAACTGCTGGCGGCCCGGATCAGCTCCGTGTGCCGCCAGTCTTTTTGTCTGCTGCGAACAGCAGCTTCGCCAAATGATGCGCCGCGAGTGCCCCGGCCAGTTGCGCGGCGATGAACCCGGGGACGTCGCCCGGCGCGATCCCGGCAAAACTGTCGCTGAGGCTGCGAGCAATGGTGATCGCTGGATTGGCAAAGCTGGTGGACGAAGTGAACCAGTAGCCCGCGACGATGAACAGGGCCACGGCGGTGGGCACTGCCTCTGGCTTGTGGCGCAGGGTGCCAAGGATGGTCAGCACCAGGCCGAAGGTCGCGACAAACTCGCCCAGCCACTGGCCGGGGCCGGTGCGGGCCTTGGCGGAGACTTGCAGGATGGGCAGGTCGAACATGGCATGGGCCAGCCAGACGCCGAAGATCCCCGCGCCGATCTGCACCGCGATGACGGCCGCTGCACCCTTCCAGCAGCAGTCACCGCGCAGCCGCATCACCAGCGTCACTGCAGGGTTGAAATGTGCGCCCGAGACGGGCCCCAGCATGGTGATCAGCACATAGAGGATAGCCCCGGTCGCGAGAGTGTTGCCGAGCAGGGCCACGGCCGCGTTCCCGCCCGCCAGGCCTTCCGCCATGATGCCGGAGCCCACCACTGTAGCGAACAGGATCGCACTGCCGAGGCCCTCTGCCAGCAGTCGCTGCGCGAAGGGGCTCACGCTGCGCCCTCCATCGCGCCGATCCGCGCCAGTTCAGCCTGGGCGGTTTTGGCGTCGAGTGCGGCCAGATCAAGCGCGAAGAAGGCCTCGACCCGCATTGTCAGCAGCCGCCAGGTTTCGGCAAAGGCGGCATCGACAGAGGCTTCGTCACCTTCGGCATCGGCCGGATCAGGCAGGCCCCAGTGGGCGCGCAAGGGGCTGCCAGGGAACACCGGGCAGGCCTCTCCGGCGGCATTTCCGCAGACGGTAATGGCAAGATCGATCTCCGGCGCATCGGACCCGGTGAACTCGTTCCAACTTTTCGAGCGGAAGCTGGCGGGATCGAACCCTTCGCGCGTCAGCAGCCGCAACGCGCCGGGGTTAGGCACGCCCTTGGGCTTGCTCCCGGCAGAGTATGCCGCCAGCCGGCCCGCGCCGTGGCGGCGGAATAGGGCTTCGCCAAGGATCGAGCGGGCGGAATTGCCGGTGCACAGCACCAGCACCGAACGCACCTGAACCATGTCAGCAGCAGGCGGACTTCGGCGCCGCCATGGCCGGGGCGCAGCAGGCGTTATCGGCCGCATTCGCTGAAGTGATTGCGGCCATGTCAGGCCCCGCCCCGTATACCGTTGCCTCGCCGTGGGTCAGGAAGGCTTCCCAGACCACGCCGTCCGGATCGGCGATCCAGCTCTTTTCGCTCTTGGCATAGCAGCAGGTCGTCGCGCCTTCTTCCAGCACCGGACGGCCTGCGGCTTCGAGCCGGCCATAGACCTCGGTCAGCTCGGCCGCGTCATCGACTTGCAGGCCTAGGTGCTCGATGCCCTTAGCGGCGGTCTGGTTGTGCGAGATCGCGAAGTTGACGCGCGGATCGTCGAGCATCCACTTGGCATAGTCCGGCTTCACCACGCTGGGCGCTTGTCCGAACAGGCCGGAATAGAACGCGATCGAGGCATCGAGGTTCTCAACCCCGACATGGACATGAAAACGCTTCATGCGACATTCCTTTCTTCAGCGGTTGCGCCGGGCGCGCAGGAGGCGCCGCCGCAGCAGTTTTCGGTGAGGTAGCCCATCAAGGCGCCCATTGCGGCATAGTCGGCCGTGTAGATGATCGAGCGGCTTTGGCGGCGCTGGGTAACCAGGCCGGCATGGCTGAGCTGGGCGAGGTGAAAGCTCATCGACGAGGCGGGCAGGCCCACGGCCTCGGCCAGCGCCCCGGCCGCCATGCCATCGGACCCGGCCTGGACCAGCAGGCGGAAGGTGGCGAGGCGGTGTTCTTGGGCCAGGGCGCCCAGGGCGCGGATTACGGCTTCGGCTTGCATCTTATACTCCGACGATTCGATAAATCTCGAAATATCGAATCTATCGAACTTGTCAAGGGCAGGGTAGTCGCGGGCTCAATTGGTCTCGGGTAGCGAATCCAGCACGTAGCCGGCCGAGCGCACCGTACGGAGTGGATCGGGCGCGCCTTGCGCAACCAGGGCGCGGCGCAGGCGGCCAACCCAGACGTCAACCGTCCGCTCGTCGCTGACCTCATCGTCCTTGCCGATCCGTTCGATCAGTGCGCCGCGCGAGAATACCTGGTCGGGATGTTCAAGGAAGTGGGCGAGCAGGCGCAGCTCATTGGGGCGCAGGGTCAGCAGCCGGCCCTGGTAGCGGACCTGGTGTGCGGCCGGATCGAGCACCAGTCCGCCATGGGTTAGCCGTCCGCGCGCGGCCGAGGCTGAAGCCGGCTTGGCCTCATAACTGGCCAGCCGCTCAAGCAGGCGTTCGGCATTGAGTGGGCCGACCAGGTAATCGTCAGCCCCGGCGCGCAGCGCGCGGCGCTTGTCGTCCGGCTCGGCGCTTTCCAGGACCATGGTGATATGGCTGTCGCGCGTTGCCCGCGCTTCACGCAGGGTGCGGACCATTTCAAGGCCCGAGCGATCGGGCAGCAGCCAGTCAACAAAGCACCAGGTCAGACCCGGCGGAACCGCTTCGGGCAGGCCCGCATCAAGCGGCGCGACCGCCAGATCGGGGCGACGCTGACGCAGCCCGCGCAGCAGCGCTGCTGGCGGTGCGGTGATCAGGACAGTGGCATGGTGAGGCATGGCATGCACTCGCGGAACAAGGGTCTTCGCGACAACCATGCCTCGCGCACGTGACGGATTTGTGACGTTTTGTGGGGAATTGGCGGGTGTCATACGGATGTCGTCCAATCGTCAAACAGCTGACCGGAAAGAGTCGCGGGCCTGCCATGGGGGCACCCTAGAGGCGGCAACGAACCGGGGGCAGGCCGAGTCGAATGACTGGCCGAACCTACCCGTAAGGTTCGCTGAAACTGACGAAGGACCCATTTCATGATCCGCCCGCTGACCGGCATCACCACCTCGCTTCTCGCCCTGGCAATTGCCCAGGCCGCCCACGCCGAAACCGTTGTCACTGCCAATGCTGCGGCTGAGGTCGCCGATGCGGCTGCCGAAGCTCCCGCCGATTCGGACACGACCGGTCTGGTCGATATCGTCGTGACCGCCACAAAGCGCGAAACCAACCTCCAGGAAACGCCGATTGCGATCGCGGTGATGGGGAACGAGGAAATCAAGAAGCGTCACGTTCAGAGCCTTATCGACCTGGCCGATGGGGCGATCCCGTCCTTGCGCGTCGCCACCTTTGAAGCGCGCCAGTCGGCGCTGACGGTCGGCCTGCGCGGGATCGTGCCGGGCGATGCCAACCAGCCGGCGCGCGAACAGGGTGTCGGCGTCTATGTCGATGGCGTTTACCTGGGTCGCCAGCACGGTCTCAACACCGGCCTGCTCGATGTCGAGCGGATCGAGGTGCTGAAGGGGCCGCAGGGTACGCTGTTCGGCCGCAATACCGAAGGCGGGGCGATCAATATTGTCTCCAAGGCGCCGACCGGTGAATTCGGCGGACGCGTTTCGGCCGGCTTTGGCAACTTCGGGGCCTACAATGGTGCGCTCCACCTCGACCTGCCGGAGATTGCCGGGATCTCGTTCAAGCTTGATGGGGGTGTCCAGCACCAGGGCCCGACTACCCGCAATCCCTTGGCGGGTGCAGCGGGCTGGAACCAGTTCCAACGCTATGGCGGCCGCGTTGCCGCGCGCTGGCGGCCGATCGACGACCTGACCGTCGACCTTGCCTTCGATATCAACCGTGATGAGAACACGCCGTTCTTCAGCCAGCTGATCAACTACAACCCCAACGGCTTCCCGGTTGCCACGCTGGCCCAAATCGCCGCCAACAACAATCGCCTGCCGGCCGGAACCATTGCCCCGCTGCCGCCGCTGGTAAAAGTCCGCGCCGACCGGGTCGATGTGGCCGACATCGGCGTCCCGCAGCTACCCAGCGTGGGCAAGACCAAGGGCTTTACCGGCACGATCAAGTGGAAGATCGCGCCTGAGATCGAACTGCGCTCGATTACGGCCTGGCGCACAGTAAGCGACGAGCAGTGGGACAATTCCGGTGGAGCCAACCGCACTCCGGTGTTTCTGCCCAATGCCAATTTCAGCCGTTACTCGCTGGCCGGGCTGAACCAGCGCCAGTTCAGCCAGGAACTGCAGGCCGTCGGCGGATTTGGCCAGATCGACTATGTGTTCGGGCTTTACTACTTCAACGAAAAGGCCAGCGATGTGGCCCGCACGCCCAACACCAATCGCTGGAACGCGGATGGCACGGCCTTCACGATCAACGATCCGGCGGCCTACCTCAACGCAACAGTCGCCCGTGCTTCGACCGCTTTTGCCAAGAGCTATGCCGCCTATGGCCAGGCGACCTGGAATGCCACCGACACGCTCAATCTGACGCTGGGCGGGCGCTATACCAACGACAAGAAGAACGGCGCGCTGACCACGATCAATGGTGCGCCCAGCAGCCTGACCTTCAAGCAGGACAATTCGCGCTTCGATCCGCTGGCGGTGATCAACTTCCAGCCGACGCCGGACATCAACGTCTATGCCAAGTACGCCACCGGCTACCGCGCTGGCGGGGCCAGCTCGCGCTCGCTGACCTACCGTTCGTTCGGGCCGGAATCGGTCAAGTCCTATGAAGTCGGGATCAAGTCTGAATTCCTCGATCGAAAGGTTAGACTCAATGTCGCCGGCTACCTGATGGACCGCAGCAACAGCCAGGTGGATTTCAACTTCTTCATCCCGCAGCCCAATGGCCAGGTCCGCAACACGCTGGAAACGGTCAATGCCGAAGGGACCACCAAGATCCGCGGGATCGAGGCCGACCTGACGGTCCGCCCAGCCGAGGGCCTATCGATGGGTGTGTCCTATGCCTATACCTACTGGAAGATCCCGCCAGCGCGGAACACGGTGCAGGAAGCGCTGAACGCCACGCTGACGCCGCAGGTCACCACTCCGGTCTTCCAGGATGTCTACATCGTCTATACGCCCAAGCACGCCTGGTCCGGCTCGATCGACTATGACGTGCCGCTGGGCAGCGGTGACATGGCGCTGAAGTTCCACCTCGACGCGAACTATTCGGGTTCAGCCTATACCTTCGACAACGAACCGACCCGCAACGAGAAGAGCTTTATCGTCAACGGCCGGATCAGCCTGGCCGATATCCGGATGGGTGATGCCGGTCAGACGCTGACCGTCTCGGCCTGGGCGCGCAACCTGCTCAATGAATCGCACATCTATCGCCGCTCGAACGCCAATGGCTCGCTGGTGACCGTGCTGAACAGCAACACCCAGAGCACGGTGCTGGGCGACTATGCCAACTTCAACCCGCCGCGGACCTTCGGGATCGAGGCAGTGGTGAAGTTCTAAGCCTTTACCGATCCTCCCTGACTAGCGGGGCGGGGGACTGCGGTCTCCCGCCCCTTTTTTGCTTGGCTTGATAATAACTGACTAGTCAGTTATAAACGATTCGTGGCCCGACCATCCGCCCCAATCGATCGCGACCAGTTGCTGGCACTTGCCCGTGCAGAGTTCAACGCCCGCGGTTTTGCCGCAGCGCGGATGGAGGACATTGCCCGGGCCGGGGGCATTTCCAAGGCGGCGCTTTACCTGCGCTTTCCCTCCAAAGAGGCGATCTTTGAAGAGGCGGTGCGCGATCTGATCGCGCGGACCCTGCCGGAAATGGTCCCGTCCGAATTCGGCGATCTGCCGGCCGAACTGCTGCTGCGGCGCTTCCTGGCGCTGGCCTTCACGCGGCTAACCGAGCCTGAATTTGCCTTCGTCCCGCGCGTGATCATCGGCGAGGGCGCCCGCTTTCCTGAACTGGCCCGGTTTTATCACCAGGAGGTGATCGTGCGGGTGCTGGAGCTGATGACCAACCTGATCCGCCACGGCGTTGCGCGCGGTGAATTTGTCTGTGCCGATCCGGAACTGGCCTGCCGGACGATAGCCGGTGGAGCGATTTTTGCGGCGCTGTGGCGCGTGGTGTTCGAACCGGTCGGGGCACAGCCGATCGATCCGGTCCAGCTGGCCCAGGTCCACGCCGATACGATTCTGGGCGGACTGCTGGCCCGCGGGGAGCAAGCAACATGATCGCCATTCCCAAACCCCTGATTGGTGCCGGCATCCTTGCTCTGCTGGGCGCTGCCGCATGGCACAATTGGCCGGCAGCCGAGGGTGAGAGTTGGCTGGGCTATGTTGAGGCCGAGACGATCTATGTCGCCGCACCCGTCTCTGGACGGCTCGCTGCGCGCGCGGTCGAGCGCGGGGCCAGCGTAGTGGCGGGGACGCCGCTATTCGCACTTGATCCTGAAACCGCCGATGCTGAAGCCGCTGGCGCTGCCGCCCAGGTTGCCGCTGCCTCTGCCCAGGCGGTGGACCTGTCTGATCCGCGCCAACGCGCGCCCGAAATCGCGGCTGCGCGTGCGGCCGAGGCCGGTGCCGCCGCGCGTCTTGCTAGAGCCAGCAACGATTTTGACCGCATGGCTGCGCTCGCGCGTCAGGGCTTTGCCAGCAAGGCCCAGCTCGATGCCGCGCGCGCTGCGCGCGATGCGGGTGCATCGGATCTGGCTGCCGCGCAGGCGCAGGTTGCGGCGGGCGAAATGGCTGCTGGCCGCGTAGCGCAGCAACAGGCCGCCAGGGCGCAAGTTGCCGGGGCTGCGGCGAGCCTGCGCGCTAAGCGCCAGCGCCAGCGCGAAATCGCCCCGGTCGCGCCCGAAGCCGGGGTGATCGAGCAGACCTATTACAATCCCGGCGAATGGGTTCCGGCCAATGCGCCGGTGGTCGCCGTGCTGCCCGATGCGCGCCGGAAGCTGCGCTTCTTTGTGCCGCAGGACCGGATTGCCGCACTGACGCCTGGCGGCACTGTCCGTTTCAGCTGCGATGGTTGCGGCGATGCTGCGACCGCACGGATCAGCTTTATCGCGCCGCGCGCCGAATTCAGCCCGCCGGTGATCTATTCCGATCGAGCCCGGGCCAAATTGGTCTTCCTGGTCGAGGCAATGCTGCCCGCCAGCGCCAAGCCGCTGCCGCCGGGCCTGCCGGTCGAGGTGACCCCGCGATGAGCGAAAGTCTTGCGATTGCGGTGCGCGGGCTGACCAAGCGGTTCGGGGGGCGCATCGTGGTCGACCATGTCGATCTTACCGTCATGCCCGGGCGGATCTGCGGCTTCCTGGGACCGAATGGCTCAGGAAAGACCACGACCTTGCGGATGATCTGCGGGCTGCTGATCCCCGATGCCGGGGAGGGGGAAGTGCTGGGGTTGGACCTGGCGAACCAGCGCCGCGCGATCAAGCATCAGATCGGCTACATGACGCAGAAGTTCGGACTGTTCTCCGACCTTTCGATTGCCGAGAACCTGGAATTCATCGCCCGCGTTTACCGGCTCGACCGGCGGCGGGAGCGAGTTGCCGATACGCTCGAGAAACTTGGTTTGATGAGCCGCGCTGACCAGTTGGCCGGTAAGCTTTCAGGGGGGTGGAAGCAGCGCCTCGCGCTCGCTGCCGCAGTAATGCACGAGCCGAAGATCCTGCTGCTCGACGAACCGACCGCCGGGGTCGATCCGCAGGCGCGGCGCGAGTTCTGGGACCAGATCCATGCGCTCGCCGCCGAAGGCATGACCGTGCTGGTCTCCACCCATTACATGGACGAGGCCGAGCGCTGCCACGAGATTGCCTATATCGCCTATGGCGTGATGCTGGCGCGCGGCACGATCCATGAAGTGATCGCCCGATCGGGCCTCTCGGCCTTGCAGGGTGAAGGACCGGGTGCTGACCGGCTGGCTGCAGAGATCGAACAGCAGCCCGGCGTCGCCATGGCCGCGCCGTTTGGCACTCCGCTTCACGTCTGCGGGCCCGATCCGGCGGCTTTGCGCGCGGCGGTGCAACCCTGGGCCGACCGCATCCGCTTCACCCCGGCCGAGCCCAGCCTGGAGGACGTGTTCATCCACCTGATGCGCGGCGCGACCGACAATTCGGTGGAGGCGCGCTGAGATGTGGGAGCGGATCGGGGCGATGATCTTCAAGGAAGTGCGCCAGATGGCGCGCGATCCTTCGACCATCGCGATGATGTTTTTCTTCCCGATCATCCAGCTGGTGATCTTCGGCTATGCGATCAACAACGATCCGCGCCATCTGCCGCTGGTGGTCGAAGCCAATGACAATTCGGCCTTCTCGCGCTCGATTGTCAGTGCGCTGCGCACCACCGGCTATTTTGACATTACCGAAGTGGCCGGCAGCTATGGCGCTGCGGACCGCATGATCTCTGAAGGCAAGGCCCAGTTCGCACTCACTATCCCGACCGACTTTGCCCGCCGCCTGGTGCGCGGCGAGCGCCCGCAATTGCTGCTGACCGCCGATGCGACCGATCCGGCCTCAACCGGACCGGCCGTGGCGGCGGTGAACGAAGCCGTGGCCCAGGCCCTGGCGCGCGACCTGATTGGTCCGCTGGCCGGGCGGCAGCAGGGCCCGCCGCCGATCGACCTGGTGCTGCACCGCTCTTACAACCCCGAAGGCATCACCAGCCACAACACCGTGCCGGGGCTGCTGGCGATCATCCTGTCGATGACCATGGTGGCGCTGACTTCGATGTCGGTGACGCGCGAGACCGAGCAGGGGACGATGGAAAACCTGCTGGCCACGCCGCTCCGACCGGTCGAGGTGATGGTGGGCAAGATCGTGCCCTATTTCCTGCTGGGCTTTGTGCAGGTCTGCGTGGTGCTGGGTTTTGCGATCGTGGTGTTTGAGGTGCCGTTTGTCGGCTCGCTCGGGCTGCTGCTGGCAGTGACATTGCTGTTCACTCTGGTCAGTCTGGCACTGGGCTTCACCATCTCGACCCTGGTCGAAAGCCAGGTCCAGTCGATGATGGCCTCGATGCTCTACCTGATGCCCTCGATCCTGCTGTCGGGCTTTGCCTTTCCCTATCGCGGGATGCCGGTCTGGGCGCAGTGGCTGGCCGAGCTGCTGCCGCCGACGCACTACATCCGGCTGGTGCGCGGGATCATGCTGAAGGGCTGGGAATGGCCGCTCGTGCTGCCCGAAAGCGGCAAGCTGGTGCTGATGTTGCTGGTGCTGGGCATAATTGCGGTGCGGCGCTACCGAGATACCGTGGCCTAGCCCAGGCCGCGCAGGATCACGTAGCCGCCGATGGCGATGACCAGCACGGCAAAGCCCAGCTCCATCGCCCGCTTGCGGCTGGCGAGGCGCTTGCCGAGCGGAATGCCGATCCCTGCGCCGATCACGCCGCCGACCACCATCAGGCCGACCAGCAGATAGTCGACATAACCTGACAAGGCATAGGAGGTCGCGGTGGTGAGGCCGAGGGCCGTGACCACGACCAGCGAGGTGCCAACGGCGATCCGCAGCGGCATTCGCGTCGCCATGATCAGACCGGGTACGATCAGGAACCCGCCGCCGATGCCGAAGAAACCGGCGAGCAAGCCGACGCCGAACCCGGTCGGGATCAGGCGCGGCAAGAGGACCGTGGCGGTGCTGCGCTCCAGCCGCACGTCGGGATTGTCGGCCGTCTTGCGGGGGCGCAGCATCGACAGGCCAACCAACACCATCAGCGCGCCAAACAGCGCTAGCAGGCGCTGTCCGTCCATCGCCTTGCCGGCTTCGGCGCCCAGCGCGGCGCCGAGCACACCGGCCAGGGCGAATGTCACGGCGCAGGGCCACTTCACATTCCCATTGCGGGCATGGCCGGCCAGGCTGCTGGCAGCGTTGAGCGCGACCGCCACGGCCGCCGTGCCGATCGCTGCATGGGGCGATGATACGCCCACCACATAGACCAGTAACGGCACGGCGAGGATCGATCCGCCGCCGCCAACCAGTGCCAGCACCAGCCCGATGGCCGAACCGGCGGCAATTGCGGCGAGGATCGTTTCCAGGCCCACCGGTTCAGGCTGCCGCGCGCCGGTTCCAGGGCATTAGCGCGAGGAGTTTGGCCATGCCGCACCAGCCACTGACCCCGGCAAAGGTCAGACCAGCACCGACAAAGGCGCTGAGGCCGATCCACGCGGGGGCAACAGTCAGGGACAGGATCACGCCCGTCAGCACGAGCAGGCCTGCCGTAATCTGCACCTGGCGCATGATTTCCAGCGGGGCCTTGGCATCGGTGATCACTGGCAGGCCGGCAGCACGCCAGGCATCGATCCCGCCTTCAAGCAGGTAGGCCTCGCAGGGGCTGGCGGCGGCGAGTTGCGCGGCATTGGCATCGGTGCGCATGCCCGAGCGGCAATGATAGATCACCGCCGGGGCATCGCCCAGGTTGAACGCGCTTCCCAAGGGCGCATTGAGTGCACCGGGGATGCGGCTGCGGGCGTGTTCATCGGCCGCGCGGATGTCGATCAGGGCGGCGCCTTCAGCAATCCGGGCCCGCGCTTCGGCAGGGGTAATCTTGGTCAGGGTCATGAGTTCAATCCATCTGGCAGTAGAGTTGGTGGAGCGTAACGAGCAGCTGCTCACAGCGCGGATCGGCGATGCGGTACCAGGCGACCTGTGCCTCGCGCCGAAAGGCCAGCAGGCCTTCCTCGCGCAGCACGGCAAGGTGTTGCGACAGTGCCGACTGCGACAGGCCGACCGCCTGGGCGAGATCGCCCACGCGCATCTCGCCATGCTCGGCGAGCTGGCACAGCACCATCAGCCGGCGCTGATTGCCCATCGCCTTGAGCATGGCCGAGACTTCGGCCGCATTGGCGGCGAAGCGCTCGAGATCGGTGGTCGGGCTGTTCATTGCGACTCCATTTATTAGCTCTTGCTAAATAAGAAGATGCTAATATATGTCAAGCGTCAAGGAGTCGTCGCATGACCAACCCCGCACACATCCAGGCTTTTTTTGATGAACCGACCTTCACCGTGACCTATCTGGTCGGCGATCCGGTGACGCGTCAGGCTGTAGTGATCGACTCGTTGCTCGATTTCGATCCCGCCTCCGGCAAGGTTTCCACTGGCTCAGCCGAAGCGGTCCTCGCTGCCGCCAAGGCAGGCGAGTGGACCATTACCCGAGTGCTCGAAACCCACGCCCATGCCGATCATCTCTCCGCCGCGCCGCTGATCAAGGCGCGGACCGGCGCGCGCATCGGGATCGGCGCGCATATCGGCAGTGTGCAGCAGGTCTTCGCCGGAGTGTTCAACACACCGGACGTTTCCGGCACCGGCGCCGAGTTCGATGACCTGTTCACCGATGGCGAAACCTTTGCCGTGGGCGAACTGGTGTTCGAGGTGCTGCACACGCCCGGGCACACTGCGGCCTGTGTATCCTACAAGGTCGGTGATGCGATCTTCGTCGGCGATACGCTGTTCATGCCGGATTATGGCACGGCGCGGACCGACTTTCCGGGCGGCAATGCGACCGAGCTCTATCACTCGATCCGCCGGATGCTGGCCTATCCGCCCGAAACTCGCCTGTTCATGTGCCATGACTACAAGGCACCGGGCCGCGATGAATATGTCTGGGAAACCACCGTTGCCGAGCAGCGGGCCAAGAACATTCACATCCACGACGGAGTGAGCGAGGCTGACTATGTCGCCATGCGCGAAGGCCGCGACAAGGGCCTGTCCGCGCCGCGGCTGCTGCTGCCGTCAGTGCAGGTCAATATCCGCGCCGGGCACCTGCCGCCGGCCGAGGACAATGCGGTCCATTACCTCAAGCTGCCGCTGCGCCTGCCTGAGGGAACGGACTGGGCCTAGGGCTCGACGCCCTCGGGCAGCACCAGCACCTCAAGCCCCTGGTCCGGATCGAGATAGCGCCGGGCCAGGGCCAGCAGATCATCCGCTGTCAGTGCAGTGATGATCGCGCGCGAAGCGGCGAAGCGATCGATCCCGTCAGGCTTCGACTGCGCGCGATCGACCAGCCCCATCCAGCCGCCATTGGTCTTGAGCACGGCATCGAGGTTCTCGAGCATCGGCGCCCGCGCGCGCTGGACCACATCGGCACTGACCGGGGCCTTGCGCAGCTCTTCGAGCAGGCTGCGCATCGCCGCGCGGGTGGCGGCCAGTTCCTTGACATCAACCGAGGCGCGCAGCGTAAAGGTGCCCCAGCCGCGCCACACGCACGGGGTGCTGGCGCCGACGCCGGGGGAATAGGTCTTGCCCAGCGCCTCGCGCAGGGTGTCGGTCAGCTCGACCTGGACCACGCGTTGCAGCAGGTCGAGCGCCAGCGCCTCGCGCAGCTCCTCGCCGTCGCGGGTTGGCCAGTGGACCGTCAGCAGCGCCTGGTCCTTCGCGCCCTTGTGACGCAGCAACCTCGGCGTGCGATCCTTGGTAAAGCTGCGCTCGCGTTGGTCAGCATAGGGCAGGAAGGCCGGTTCACGCGTGGGCAGGGCGCCCAGGGTCTTGCCGACCAGCGCGATCGCCTGTGCCTCGTCGAAATCGCCGACCAGGGCCAATTCGATCGCGCCTTTGCCCAGCCGGTCAGCAACGCTGTCCTTCAGCTGCGCAAAGGTCAGTTTGCGATAGTCCTCAACCTTGCCCAGGGCAAAGCGCGGGTCCCGGTCGGACAGGATGCCGCCCAGCTCAGCGCCCAGCGCCGAATCCGGTGTCGCCCCCAGGGCCGCAAAGAAGTTGTTGATCGTCTGGCGGAACAGGACCTCGCCCTCGGCGCGGTAGCCCGGATCGGCCAGCTGGGCCGCCAGCACCTGCAATTGCAGCTCAAGATCGGCCGGAGTGGTGGTGGCCCCGGTCGCAAAGACTTCCGAACCGCTGCCCAGGCCAATGCCGACGGTCCGTCCGGCGAGCAGGCTGTCGAGCTCGTCGCGCGAGTGCTGACCAAGGCCGCCCTGGCCGAACACGCTCATCATCTGGGTGGCAAGCGGCTGGTCGCGGGTTGCCAGCATATTGCCGCCATCGAGCGAGAGCCGCACCATCACGCGGTCCTTCGCCAGGTCGGTGCGCTTGAGGTTGAGCATGACCCCGTTGGCAAAGCGGACCTGGCGAATGCCATAGCGCGGCTCGGTCACATCGCTGACGACCTGTCCGGGCGGGCCGAACTGGGTATAGGCAAAGGTCTTGGCAGCCTTGGTTTCGGACTTTGCCACCTTGGCCTTGTTCGCCGCGTCCCAGGCCTGGCGCAGCGCCTTGGCGCCGCCCACCGGCTCGCGCCGGCCCTGGAAGCGGATCAGTGGCTGTTCGAGCGGGACCAGCTCGCGCTGGAGCGCAGCCAGCACGGCATCTGGCGTGATCTCCGGAATGAAGGCCTCGAGCCGTTCGAGCGAGCGGCTGGGCTTGTCGGGCACTATTTCGTCAGTCACCAGCGCGAGGACCGCGCCCAGCAGGGTGCCGTGGCTGCGGGTGCTTTCGCTGGCGGCGGCATTGCGGGCGGCGGTGCGGGAGTTGGCGATCTGCTCAGCCACTTCGGCCTGCGTGAAGCCATATTCCAGCGCGCGGCGGTATTCTTCGGTTGCGACAGTCAAGCCGCGCTTCCAGCCGCCATCGATGGTCTCGACCACCAGGTTGGTGGAACGTCCTTCATTGAAGGAATCGGAAGTGCCCAGGCCCGCGCCGCGGAACGGTGCATTGGCCTCGCGCGTGCGGCTCAGCAGCCGGCGGTTGACGATGCCATAGCCGATCTGCCGCAGCAGGTTCTCGCGCCGCTGGGCCAGGCTGTCGGGCTCCTCGAGCCAGGGGCCGTGGCGCGTGACGGTGACGCGCTCGGACAGGGCCTGGTCGATGAAAATGTCCTCGCGCGGCTTGGCCTTGGGATCGAATGGACCCGCCGGTGGCTGCGGCTCGGCCGGGGCCGGGCGCCATTCGGCAAAGCGGGCCTTGATCGCCGCCTCGACCGCCTCGACCGGGAAATCCCCCACCACCAGCAGAGTGGTTTGCGCCGGCACATATTCGCGCCGCCAGAAAGCGCGGAGGCGCTCGGCGGTGGCACTGTTCAACGTCTCCTCGGTGCCGATCGGCAAGCGGTTGGCATAGCGCGCCTGCGGGTGGAGGAACTGCATCTGATCCTCGAAATTGCGCAGGGCAAAGGTGTTGCGGTCGCGCTTTTCGGACAGGATCACGCCGCGCTCGCGCGCCACGGCGGCTTCACTGATGGTCAGCTCGCTCGCCGTCTCGCGCATCAGCATCAGCGCGGTGTCGAGCAGCGCCGGGTCGTTGCGCGGCAGGTCGAGCATATAGGTCGTGCGCTCGAACCCGGTCGAAGCATTGGTATCGGCGCCGAAGGCCAGCCCAAGCCGCTCGAGCAGCTTGACCATCTCGCCCTCGGGCACATTGGTGCTGCCGTTGAAGGCCATATGCTCGACAAAGTGGGCAAAGCCGCGCTCGTCATCGCCTTCATCGAGCGAACCGACATTGACCACCATCCGCACCAGCGCTTGCCCCTTGGGCGTGGCGTTGCTGCGGATGACATAGCGCATCCCGTTGTCGAGCTGGCCGAACCGGTATCCTTCGTCGACCGGCACGTCGCTGGCCTGGAAAGCCCAGGCTGGCTTGGCGGGCGGGACCGCGGCCAGCCGCGCCTGCTGCGGAGCGCAGGCGGCCAAGGCCGTGGTGGAAAGGATCAGGGCGAACAGGAATTTGCGCGACAGCATCGACACACTCATGCCGATGCGCCCGCGCGCCCGCAAGCGCCTTACTTGCCGCGCAGCTTCCGGTGGGCCGAAAGGTCGAAGACCTCGCTCGGGCCATTGTCGCTGTCGAGCAGGCCGAGCCGCCGGGCGACTTCCTGATAGGCTTCTTCCTCACCGCCGAGGTCGCGGCGGAAGCGGTCCTTGTCGAGCTTCTCGCCGGTGACCATGTCCCACAGGCGGCAGCCATCGGGGCTGATCTCGTCAGCCAGGATCACGCGGCCGTAATCGCCGTCCCAGATCCGGCCGAATTCCAGCTTGAAATCGACCAGGCGGATGTTGATCGCGGCGAACATCCCGCACATGAAATCGTTGATCCGGATCGCCATCGAAGAGATGTCCTGCATCTCTTCGTTGTTGGCCCAGCCGAAGCAGGCGATGTGCTCTTCGGCGATCAGCGGATCGCCCAGGGCATCGTCCTTGTAATAGTATTCGATCAGGGTGTGGGGCAGCGGCTCACCCTCAGGGATGCCGAGGCGCTTGGAGATCGAGCCGGCCGCCACGTTGCGCACCACGACTTCGATCGGAATGATCTCGACCTGGCGGACCAGCTGCTCGCGCATGTTGAGCCGCTTGATGAAGTGGGTCGGGATGCCGATGTGGTTCAGCCGCGTGAAGACATGCTCGCTGATGCGGTTGTTGATCACGCCCTTGCCGTTGATCGTGCCCTTCTTCTGGGCATTGAAGGCGGTGGCATCGTCCTTGAAGTACTGGATCAGGGTGCCGGGTTCGGGACCTTCGTAAAGGATCTTGGCCTTGCCTTCGTAGATCTGGCGGCGACGGGACATGAGCGGCTTCCCTGCAAGGAAAATGACAAGCCCCGGCGGAGAGTCGCGCAAGACTGCTCTGCCGGGGCTCAACGCCTATAGGCAAACGCACGCGAAAGGCAAAGCCTAACCGGCACGGCAGCGGCTGGTTTGGTGAAGATCGGCTTAACTGCGGGCGGCAAGTCCGGGTTTACCCCACCTCTGCGAAACTACCCGTAAGCGGCGCAAGAGCAGGGTCGCGCCCAGCGGAGAAACGTCATGAGCGGAATGATGCGATTGTTGCGGGACGAGGCCGGGGCAACGGCGATCGAGTATGGCCTGCTGGCCGCGCTGATCGCTGTGGCGGCGATTGGGGCGATGCAGGGCTTCGGCAACGAATTCTCCAACACATTCAACACGGCAACGCGGTCGATGGCCCAGGGCAACAGCGGCGCGTGATACGCTCGACTGGGGCCAAGGGCGCTGTTGGCAGCTTGGATTTGACTGTAGCCCGATAATACGTAAGCTTCCTCCAGACGCCGCAAAAAGCGGCGCACAGTGGGTGAGCCTTTCCAGCGGGTTACGGCCCCATGGCGGCAAGCCCGTCATGGAGGAGAGGTTATGTCTGCGCACCAGCTTCGTTTTGGTTCGGCTTCGCTTATCGCGCTCGCCGTTGCTGCCCTGTCGACCCCGGCCTATGCCCAGGATCAGTCGGCCGATGATGCGGCGGCTGAGAATCCCAAGGAAATCGTCGTTACCGGCTCGCTGATCCGCGGCTCGCGTGAAGATGCACCCGCGCCGATCGACGTGATCGGGGCAGAGGAACTTTCGAAGCAAGGCAGCCCCTCGGCGATCGACCTGCTCAAGAACCTGCCCAATTCGGCCGGGATCATCGGCGATGCCAACCAGTTCGATGCCCGCGCCCAAGGGAATGAAGGCGTTGCCTCGGTCAACCTGCGCGGCCTGGGTCCGCAGCGCACCCTGGTGCTGCTCAACGGCAAGCGGATCGTCCAGTCGGGCGGTAGCGGCATTCCGATTGTTGACGTCAACCTGATCCCCTCGGGCGCGATCGGGCGGATCGAGGTGCTGAAGGACGGCGCCGCCGCCACCTATGGTTCCGACGCAATCGCCGGGGTGGTCAACTTCATCACCCGCACCAACCAGGACGGCTTCCGCGCCAGTGCCGACTACCGCTATATCTCCGGTTCGGACGGTGACTATGGCGGCGCGATCAGCTTTGGCCATTCGGGCGAGGGCGGCCGGATCTTCGTTTCGGCCGGCTATCAGCGCCGCTCCGAACTGCAGACCGTGGACCGTGATTTCACGATCCAGCCCTATCCCAGCAACCCGCAGGGCGGCTGGACCGGCGGCGGCAATCCCGGCAACTTTGACTTCAACGCGACCGTCGGTGGGCTGGTCTTCTCGGCCGACCAAGGGTGTACCGCGCTGGGCGGTTTCCGCAGCCTGGCAGGTTCGACCACTGACCGCTGCTTCAACCAATATGGCCTGTTCGGGAACCTGGTTGAGCCGGAAGAGCGCTTCCAGTTGTTCCTCGATGCCGAAATCGACATCAGCGAGAGCACCAACCTGCGGGTCAATGCGCTGTGGGGCCATTCGGAAACCCGCATCACCACTTCGCCCAGCTATCTGCCGACCCTGCCACCTTCGGCCAATGCCGCCTTTGGCGGTGGCGGGGTGTTCCAGATCCCGACCTATGCCCCGGCACTGCGTGATTACTGCCGAGTCTATGGCGCGGCTGCGGGCTGCTTGACCGACGCGGGCGGGACGCCGCTCGCCCCGGCGCTGGCCTTCCCGGTGCTGTTCCGCCCGGTTCTGCTCGGCGGCAACCCGCTGTTCCCGGGCCGCGGTTCAGCCACTTCGCCGCGTATCTCGGACCAGATGATGGTTTCGGCCGAGCTCAACACCAGCCTGTCGGACAAGCTGAACTTTACCACCAGCCTGACTTACAGCCGCTATGAGCGCGCCTTTGAAGGGACCGATACCTACGGCGACCTGTTCCAGAACGCGCTGGCGGGCTTCGGTGGCCCGAACTGCGCCTACTCGTCGACTGCCTCGCGCGCCGGGTTGACCCCGACGCAGCTCGCGGCGCTGGCCGGGACTAACGGTTGTACCTACTGGAACCCGTTCTCGACCGCGGTCCAGTCGAACCCGGTGACCGGCAACGTCAACCCCAACTATGCCGGATCGCGCGGCACCAATGGCCTGTCGACCACGCCGGGGGCCGGCCTTATCAACGATCTCGCCACGTTTGACTGGATGTTCCAGACGCCGAAGACCCAGGCCTTTACCACCCAGCTGGTGGCCGATGCTGTGATCTCGGGCCAGACTGGACTGACCCTGCCGGGCGGCGAGGTTGGTTTCGCGCTGGGCGTGCAGTATCGCCGCAACACTTATAGCCGGCGCTACAACGACATCTCGAACCTCGATCTGACACCGTGCCCTGGCACGCCGCTCAACCCGGCAGCGACCTGCTCGCCGCAGACCGGGGCGTTGGGCTTCCTGGGGACCAACCGCAACGGCAACAGCAAGGGCGATGTTTGGGCCACCTTCGCCGAACTGCAGCTGCCGATCACGGACGCGCTCAACGTTCAGCTATCAGCGCGCTATGAAGACTACGGCGGCGCTGTGGGTTCGACCTTTGATCCGCAAGCCCGCGCCAAGTTCCAGCTGACCGACTGGTTGGCGATCCGTGGCGGCATGGGCACAACCTTCCGTGGTCCGCCGTCGCAGAGCCTGGAAGGCAACCTGACCTCGCTGCAGATCATCGGCAGCTCGTTCCGGGCGATCGACATCAACGGCAACCCGAACCTCGCGCCGGAAAGCGCGACGACCTACAACGCCGGCCTGCTGATCAACACCGGCGGCTTCCGCGCCAGCATCGATTACTTCAAGTATGACTTCTCCGGCCCGATCGAAGGTGAGCCGGTGGCGGGGATCGTGGCGGCTATGTTCGGCGCTTCGGGGACGGCCAACTGCGGCAATCCGACCTATGCAGCGCTGCAATCGCGCTTCACCTTTACCGGCGCAGGTTGCGGGATCGCCAACGTCCAGCGGCTGCGCACGACCTACGTGAACTCGGCCGATGTCAGCACTTCGGGGATCGACTTCTCGGCCAGCTATGAACTGCCGATCGGCACGGGTTCGGTCACCGCCGGTTTCGCCGGGACCTATGTGATCGATTACAAGACCTCAGACGTCACCGTGGAAGGCGTGGTGGTCCAGCCGGCCTTCGATGGCGTTGGCCTGCTGAACTACCAGACCACTGCCTATCCGCTTCCACAGTGGAAGGGTAACGCCTACCTCGAAGGCAACTTCGGCAACCACTCGCTGCGCGTGCAGGCCAACTACCTCGACGGCTATACTGACCAGCGCGGTGCCGCGATCTTCGGTCCCAATGCAGGGGCGCTGGCCGGGGCTTCGGTAACGACGGGCAAGAACATCGAAAGCTTCACGACTGTCGATGCGACCTATCGCCTGAAGCTGAACACCGGGACGACCATCGCCGTGTCGGCGCTGAACATCTTCGACAAGGATCCGCCGTTCGCGCGGCTCGATCAGAACTACGATCCGTTCACGGCCAGCCCGCTGGGCTTCACGGCCAAGATCTCGATCACCCAGGACTTCTGATCGGAATCGGTTGAAGGGGGCAGGGGCGCGGAAGGTTACAGCCTTCCGCGCCCCTATGCTGTTCAACCGAGATAGCGGGCAAGGGCCAGCCGCTCGGCAAGCCATTGGGTTGCTGACCCGCAAACGGCGCTGACAAGGCCTGCACGATCGGTTAGGCGCCCCGAACAAAGGAGACGCCATCGATGAGCCAGACCGCCGCGCTTGCCCTGCTGGATCGTTATTACACCGCCTTCAACGCGGGCGACTGGGAAGGCATGCTGGCCTGCCTGGGCGAAGACGTGGCGCACGATATGAACCAGGGTGCGCGACAGGTCGGCAAGGATGCGTTCCGCTCGTTCCTGGCCCATATGGAACGCTGTTATGCCGAGCAGCTCAAGGACCTGGTGCTGATGGCCAGCGCCGATGGCACGCGCGGCGCCGCCGAGTTCGTGGTGCACGGGGAATACCTGGCGACCGACGAGGGTCTGCCCGAGGCAAAGGGCCAGCGCTATGTCCTGCCCGCCGGTGCCTTTTTCGCCTTCAAGGACGGTCTGATCAGCCGCGTGACGGTCTATTACAACCTGGCCGACTGGGAAGCGCAGGTGATCGGTTGAGCATCGCCGTCCGCCCCCTGACCGGGACGGCACTGCAGGCCGCCCTGCCGGACTTGGCGCGGCTGCGGATAACGGTCTTTGCGGCCTGGCCATACCTTTACGCCGGGACCGAAGAGTACGAGCGCGAATACGTGGCTGAGTTCACCGCTTCGCCCGATGCCGTGCTGGTCGCGGCCTATGTCGGTGCGCGGATCGTGGGCGCGGCGACTGCTTCGCCGCTGGTCGCGCAGGAGGACTATATCCGCGCGCCCTTCGATACGGCCGGGATCGATCCGGCGGGCGTATTCTATTTCGGCGAATCCGTGCTGCTGTCGGACTATCGCGGGCAAGGGATCGGCCATGCCTTCTTTGACCACCGCGAAGCTGCCGCGCGGGCCTGGGGCGCTGCCTACGCCAGCTTCTGCGCGGTAGTGCGCCCGCCGGACCATCCGGCCCGCCCGGCCGACTACGTCCCGCTCGATACCTTCTGGACCAGGCGCGGCTATGCCCCGGTGCCGGAGCTGGTCGGCAGCTTCGCCTGGCAGGACCATGGCGAGACGGAAGAGAGCGACAAGCCAATGCAATACTGGATGCGCGCGCTATGACCCGCTTCACCATTGCCGCCGCGCAGTATCCGATCGAGGCGCTGGCGGATTGGGCGGCTTGCGAAGCCAAACTGACCAACTGGGTCGAAGCAGCCGCGGCTGGCGGCGCGGCGCTGGCCGTGTTCCCCGAATATGGCGCGATGGAACTGGCCTCGCTCGAAACGGAGACAATGGGTGACCTGGCCGGTTCGCTTGCCTCGGTCTCGGCCCTCTTGCCGCAGGTCGATGCGCTGCATGAGCGACTGGCGGCGCGGCATGGCCTCCACATCCTGGCGGCCTCCGCGCCCTGTGAAGTCGGCGAGGGCCGCTTCGTCAACCGCGCCCGGCTGTTCGCGCCCAATGGCAAGATCGGCGTGCAGGACAAGCTGATCATGACCCGGTTCGAGCGCGAGGAATGGGGCGTCAGCGCAGGTAGTCCGCTGCGGCTGTTTGACACCGCGCTGGGTCGGATTGGAATCAATATCTGCTACGACAGCGAATTCCCGCTGCTCGCCCGGGCGCAGGTCGAGGCCGGAATGGAACTGCTGCTGGTGCCAAGCTGCACCGAAGCGCTGCACGGCTATTGGCGCGTCCGGTTGGGTGCCCAGGCCCGCGCGCTGGAGGGGCAATGCTATGCTGTCCATAGCCCAACCGTGGGTCGGGCCGAATGGTCCCCGGCGGTCGATAGCAATCGCGGCGCCGCGGCAGTCTATGGCCCGCCAGATCGCGGCTTTCCCGATAGCGGCGTGGTTGCGCTGGGCGAGCTCGATAAGCCGCAATGGCTCTTCGCCGAGGTCGATCTTGCCCGCGTATCCGCGCTGCGCGCCGATGGCGGCGTGCTCAATGCCAGCCACTGGGCTGAACAGCCGGGTGCGGACAATCTGCCGCCGGTTGAGCTGGTGGACTTGCGCTAAGGCTTTGACCCCGGCAGCTTGCGCCCATGCGCTTGATGATCCTCGCCGCCGCCCTGTCGCTGTCCGTGCCGGCCCTTGCCCAGACCGCCGCGCCGGCCAGCCCGGCCGCGATCCTGGCGACGGCGCCGGCGGGCACCCGGTTCGGCCTGTTCGTCGATGACCAAGGGCGTGAGGTCGCCGCGATCCGCGCGGATGATCGCTTTATTCCCGCCAGCAACACCAAGTTGTTCACGACGGCCGCCGCCATGGCCCTGCTGTCCCAGCAGCCCGCCAAGGGCGCGGTGATCGGCCTGGTGCCTGGCAAGGGCAGCGTGCCCAGCGTGTTGATCTCCGGCCAGGGCACGCTCAGCCTTTCAACCGCGCCGGAATGCCTGACGGGCTGCCTCGCGCCGCTGGTGGACCAGCTGGCCGCCAAGGTGCGGAGCGTGGGCGATGTGATTGCCGACGATAGCGCCTTTACCGACCAACGCTGGAGTCCGGGGATGAGCTGGAACAATATCGGCACCGATTCCGGCACCGCCACTTCGGCATTGGTGATCGACCACAACGAACTGCCGATCGTGGTGACGCCGGGCCCGGCCGGAAAGCCGCCAGTGGTGACCGTCTCGCCCTATTACTCCCTGGTCAACCAGGCTCTGACCGTGGCCGAGGGCGAGACGCGGCTGGGGATCGACCGCGCGGTCGGCGGCCGCACATTGCGGCTCTACGGCACGATAAGGGTCGGGGCCATGCCCTGGCGTGACCTGATTGGGCTGGACGATCCGGCGCACTATGCCGGCTGGCTCGTGGCGCAGGAACTTGGCAAGCGCGGGGTCAAGGTGCGGGGGCGCGTGAAGACGGTCCATCGCCCGGTCGGCGTGGCACCGGTCGCGGCGCCTTATAACTTGACCGTTACCGCCGAAGCGCCGCCCGCGCTGCTGGCCGATGAAGTGCGGCTGATCAACAAGGTCAGCCAGAACCTCCATTCCGAATTGCTGATCCGCCGCCTGGCCTTTGCCGCACCGCCGCCCGAAGCAGGCAAGGCGCCGTTGGTCGACAGCCTGGATCGAGGTCTGGCTGCCGCCCGCACGGTTTATGAAAGCATGGGCCTGCCGCGCGCGGGTTACGACTTTTCGGACGGTTCAGGCATGTCGACTTACAACCGCATGTCGCCGCGCGCCGCTGTCGCCCTGCTGCGCTGGACTGCCGGTCAGCCGTGGGGCGCGGAATATCGGGCTTCCCTGCCGGTCGGCGGGGTCGACGGCACCCTGCGCCGGCGCTTTGCCGGAACCCCTCTGGCAGGCAAGATCTTCGCCAAGACCGGTACGCTCAACGCCACCAATGCCCTGTCCGGTTGGCTGATCGCCGCCAGCGGGCGCGAGCTGACCTTCTCGATCATTGCCAACGATGTGCCCGATGGCGCCAGCGCGTTGGCGGCAATGGACCAGGCGCTGCTGGCGATTGCCGCGCAAAATTGAACCACCTTTCATGTTGCAGCGGGGCAACAGCAAACGACCATCCCGCATCCTTGCGAAAAGTCCCCTTTCGCAACGCAGATAGTGCGTTAGTCTGGACATGTTCCGCTGGGTGCGGCGATTGATCAGGGGGTTACCATGATTGCACGGAATCTGACTCGCATTGTTCTGGCTAGCGGCGTGGCGCTGGGCGCGCTGGCGACCCCGGCCCTGGCCCAGGACGCGCCCGACATCACCAATAATGCCCAGGACAGCGCCAGCGAGAGCGGAGCGATTGTGGTCACCGGTTCGCGCATCAAGCAGGATCCGGCCAAGAGCGCGCTGCCGCTACAGATCATCACGACTGACGATCTCAGCCGCGAAGGGATCAGCAATCCCGAACAGCTGATCTCGTTCCTTGCCTCCAATGGCAACGGAGCGGATAACCTTGCCTCGAACTCCGACGTCGTCTCCGGCGCGGCCCGCGGCACCAACGGGCTTTCTGCCGCGAACCTGCGCGGGCAAGGGGCTTCATCCACCCTGGTCTTGCTCAATGGCCGCCGCGTTGCGGCCCACGGCCTGTCGGGCTCGGCGGTTGACGTCAACCAGGTGCCGCTGGCGGCGATCGAACGGGTCGAAGTGCTCAAGGACGGCGCTTCCGCCATTTACGGCACCGATGCGATCGGCGGGGTGATCAACTTCATCACCAAGAAGAACTTCCAGGGCCTCGTCGCCAACGGCTTTGTCGACATCACCGAACAGGGCGACAGCCCGATCTATCGCATTTCAGGCACCGCCGGCTGGGGTGACCTAGATGAACAGGGCTTCAACGTGATGGCCGCCGTCAGCAAGAGCTGGAATGGTGCGCTGTTTGGCAAGGACCGCGACTTCGTCAACGGCAATCAGCCTAGCCGCGGTCTGTCGATCGATACCCGCGGCACGCCGATTGCAACCGCGTTCCCCATCAACCCGACCGCAGCGGGAATTGGCATTTCCCAGGGCGGGACCCTGCTGGGCAATACATCTGGCACCCTCACCAACCTGACGGTTGGCGGCGTGCGGATGAGTGGCGGGGTAAACATCCTCGATCTGCCCGGTGGGGCCGGCTGTAACACCATGGACGGCGGCATGGCCTATGACGAGGTGCTGTGGAACACGCCTGGTGCCGCAAATGCCTGCGCCTGGGATACGGGCCGCGCCGCGACGCTACAGCAGCCGATTGATACGCTGACCTATTACGGCCGGGCCACCGCCAAGCTTGGCGAGCACGAGCTCTATGCCGAAGTCACCGGATCAAAGGCCCATTCGAAGAAGATCTTCTCGAGCAACCAGTACTCTGGCAACAACACTTCGCTGCCGATAGCCTATCCGCTTAATTCGCTGACAGCGGCGACCTATAACACCGTTTACGACCAGTTGGCGGCATACCTGCCCGGAATCGGCGCAGTGGGTGATCGGACTGTCGATGCCGTTGGCCGATATGGCTTGCCGATTGCATTCCGCTGGCGCTGCACCTCGTGTGGGCCGCGTGAGTATGAAACCGACACCAAGACCTTCCGCGCCGCTGTTGGCCTGGAAGGGCCGGTTGCCGATGGTTGGGAATACCGCATCGGTGGGTCCTATGCCGAAAGCCAGGCTACCTCGCTGCTGGGGCAGGGTTACCACTTCCGCGGGGTCCACTCTTCCAACGCCAATGCGATTGCATCGGGCACCGGGGCGACGCTGGCCGGCCAGGTCGATACGCGCGCGCCGACTGCGCCGGGCGCTAGCGCGCCGGGCATCGTCGGCCTGTTCAACAGTGGTATCATCAACCCGTTTTCGCTGATCCAGACTCCTGCCGCACTCGCAGCCCTTGACGCGGTCTCGGCCAAGGGTACCCGGCTCTATGGCGGCAAGTACACGCTGTGGCAGGCCGATGCCTCGATCAGCGGCGAACTGTTCGAGCTGCCGGGCGGCATGGTTCAGGTGGCGGCCGGCGTCGATTATCGCCGCGAAGGCTACGGCTTCGATGGTTCGACTGCGGCAGATCCCACCAAGTCGCCCGATATCTTCAACGTCGCCTTTGACAACGTGAATCAGCTCAATGGCGTTCACCGCGATGTGAAGGCGGCCTATGCCGAAGTCCTGGTGCCGGTGTTCGACATGCTCGAGTTGACCGGTGCGATCCGGGTTGACGATTATACCGGCTTCGGCAGCACGGTGAATCCGAAGTTCACCGCCAAGTTCCAGCCGGTTGACTGGCTGATGGCGCGTGGGTCCTATGGCACCGGCTTCCGCGTGCCGACCTTCAACCAGATCTTCAATGGCGTCACCCAGTCGGTCAATCCGGGCAATTCGCTGACTGACCCGACTACCTGCCCGGTGGGCGGCACTGTCAATGTGACGCCGGGCTGCACTGCGATCACGCCGGATTCGCTCAGCGGCGGCAATCTTAACCTCGGGCCGGAAACCTCCGAGCAGTTCAGCGTCGGCTTGGTGCTGCGGCCGACTCCGCGGATCAGCCTGTCGGCCGATTACTGGAACATCGCGGTCGACAACGTGATCGGCACGATCACCATTCCGCAGCTGTTTGCCAATATCGTTTCATTCCCGCAGCGGATCACCCGCACGGGTGGCGTAATTACCCTGGTTGATCTGCGCACGGGCAACTTCGGTTCGCGCCGGACCAGCGGGATCGACTTCTCGGGGCGTGCAGCCTTCGATGCCATGGCCGGCACGCTTTCGGCCGGGTTCGACGGGACATTGCTCATCGAGAAGAAGGAAAAGCTGCTGCCGAACCTGGCCTATACCAACCTGCGCGGGGTGTTCTCGCTGGCTGGTGATCTGGGCCTGAAGTGGAAGCACAATGCCTGGATCAGCTATGCGAAGGATGATTTCACTGTCACCTTCTCGCAGATCTTCCGCAACGGCTACCAGAACTTCGGCCTGCCCAATTCGCTGACCGGGCCGAACCTCAGCGCAACGCGGCCGGACTATAATCCGCAGGTCAAGGCCTACCAAATCTACAACCTGTCGGTTTCGAAGAAGATCCAGGACCGTTTCATGATTACTGCGGGGATCAAGAACGTGTTCAACACCGATCCGCCGTTTGCGATCACCTATGACAGCAACACCGGCGCGGGCAGTTCGTGGGAACCGCGCGTGGCCGATCCGCGCGGGCGCTCGTTCACCCTGGCGGTCGAAACCAAGTTCTGATCTGAAGTAAAATCAAAGGTGCAGGGGCGCGGCCACACGGCTGCGCCCTTGTCTTTTGGAGATAAAGCGCTGTTTTCAGACAGGAATTATCGTTAACTGCCGCTTTACCGAGTTGAGGCATGGTAGCGACGTCGAAAAGTCGCAATCAGGCCAGCATCATGGATATGAGTCCGGCGTCGCTTCCCAAGTTCCAGTCCACCGGCGGGCGCCGGGCGGACCGGCGTAGCTACGATGCGCAGATCCAGTTCCGCAAGGGCGTGAAGCGCGCGACGGTTAAGCTGCGTGACATCTCACAGCTGGGCGCGCGGGTGGCCGGGGTGTTCCTGGTGCACGAGGATGATCACTTCTATCTGACCCTGCCGGGCCTGGCGCCGATCGAAGCGCGGGTCGCCTGGGTCGCCGAGTTCGAATTTGGCTGCGAATTCTTGAAGCCGCTCAATCCGGTCATTCTGGAATCGATCATCGCCCGCAGCTGAGCTGCAGGCGATCGAATCTGCAAACAGCTTTGGGGGTGAACCCCCGCCGGCAAACGCACGGAAGGGCCGTCGGGACTGCGCCGCGGACGGGGGCTCGGGGGGCTCGCGCGCGCCGGTCTTAGCAGACCGGACGGAAGCTCGAATCGCCGCGCCAGCGGGCCAGGATATTGTCGTGCACGATCGGCGAGAGCAGCTGCTCAAAGGCGCAGCCGGTCAGGCTGTTGTCCCACCACACCACTTCGCCCTGCAAGGCTTCCAGACCCGGCAGGGTCAGCCAGCAGACGGTGCCCGGATGGATCCGGTTGATCGCGGCGGCGCAGAAGCCGCTCAGCGACAGGTCATGGACCACGGTCTGGAAACCGCGCCCGCCCGAGACGCGCAGCATCGCTGGGATGGTGATGCGGGTGCGCGGCGCGCTGCGGTCTTCCTGAGCAGCGGAGAAATAGGGGTCACGCGTTTGCAGCAGGTAATCGCTCATTGCCGGGTCCTTGCTAAGGGCTGTGCTTGCCCGGAGCTTTCCGGACAGGCTTCGCAAAGTATGGACTGGCTGAGTTGCCTGGAACTTATGAGGACTGGTTAACGCGTTCGCGGTGCGGGCTGGCAAACTGTTCACCAAGCAAGGCAATTATCCGGTCAGCGACGACCGCCGGTTCCTTGTTGCGCGCCGGATCCTCGCCTGGATAGGCCTTGGCCCGCATTGCCGTGCGGGTGGCGCCGGGATCGATGATCGCGACGCGGATCGGCGTGATATTCCGCACTTCTTGGGCGTAGCAATCGACCAGCACTTCGGCAGCGGCCTTGCTGGCGGCATAGGCCCCCCACCAGGCGCGCGGCGACATGGCGACCGAAGTGGTCAGGTGGATCAGGCGCGGGTTCTTGGCTTTGCGCAGCAAGGGATCGAACCGCGCGATCAGCGCCTGGGTGGCCGAAGCGTTAATGGTCAGTGCGTTGGCCAGACTTTTCGCGTCGATATCGGTTACACCGGTCAGCTGCGGCAGGACAGCGGCGGCGTGGACCAGGATGTCGAGCGTGGGCCAGCGGCCGCCGATGGCCTGGGCCAGACGGGCGATCCCATCGCCTTCGGCCAGGTCAACCGGCGCGATTGTCGCGCTGCCGCCAGCGGCAAAGATCGCTTCCTCAACCGCTTCCAGCGCCTTGGCATCGCGCCCAGTCAGGATCACGTGGGCCCCGGCTGCGGTAAGGGCCTGGGCCGTGGCCGCTCCAATGCCGCGGCTGGCGCCCGTAACGAGCGCGACCTGTCCGGTCAGGTCGGTCATGCGACTTTCCCGACCGGCAGGTTAAGCTGATCGGCCTCGGCGGCGCGGTCGGCCAGGTCAGTCAGCTTGGTCGGATAGTCACCGGTAAAGCAGGCATCGCAATGCTGCGGGCAGGCATTGTTGCGGCCATTCTCACCGACGGCCCGATAGAGCCCGTCGATCGAAACGAAGGCCAGGCTGTCTGCCACAATGAACGTGGTCATCTCCTGCAGATCCATCCGCGCGGCCAGCAGCTTGTGCCGTTCGGGCGTATCGACGCCGTAGAAGCAGGAATTGTTGGTCGGCGGGCTGGCGACGCGGAAGTGGACTTCCTTGGCCCCGGCATCGCGCATCATCTGTACGATCTTCATCGAGGTAGTGCCGCGCACGATCGAATCGTCGATCAGCACGATCCGCTTGCCTTCAACCAGCGCGCGGTTGGCATTGTGTTTGCGCTTCACATCGGCATGGCGCGCGCCGTCCGACGGCTGGATGAAGGTCCGCCCGACATAGTGCGAACGGATGATGCCCAAACCAAAGGGAATGCCGCTTTCCTGAGCATAGCCGATCGCCGCCGGTACGCCGCTGTCGGGCACCGGCACGACCAGGTCGGCCTCAACCGGGGCTTCGCGGGCCAGTTCGATCCCGATCTTGCGGCGCACTTCGTAAACCGACTGTCCGCCTGAAACCGAATCCGGCCGGCTGAAATAGACGTGCTCGAAGATGCAGGGGCGGGGCGGATGGTTGCCAAACGGACGGTGCGAGGTGATCCGGCCGTCCTGGCGGACCTCGACGATTTCGCCGGGTTCGATCTCGCGCACGAACTGCGCGCCAACCACGTCAAGCGCCACGGTTTCGCTGGCGAACACGGTCGCTTCACCGATCTTGCCCATCACCAGCGGGCGGATGCCCAGCGGATCGCGGCAGGCGATCATCCGCTTGGGCGTCTGGCAGATCAGCGAATAGGCGCCTTCGACCATCCGCAGCGCATCGACAAACCGGTCAAGCAGGGTGGGATAGCGGCTGGTCGCGATTAGGTGGATGATCACCTCGGTGTCAGAGGTCGACTGGAAGATCGCCCCCTTGTCGACCAGCTCCTGCTTGAGGTGCATCGCGTTGGAAATATTGCCGTTATGGGCAATCGAAAAGCCGCCGCGCGCCAGATCGGCATGGAGCGGCTGGACGTTGCGCAGGCCCTGGCCGCCGGTGGTCGAATAGCGCACGTGGCCCGAGGCCATGTGGCCTGGCAGCTCGTTGAGGATCGTCTGGTCGGCAAAGACCTGGGCAACATGGCCAAGGCCCCGGCGGGCGAAGAATTCGTGGCCGTCCCAGCTGACGATGCCGCAGGCTTCCTGCCCGCGGTGCTGCAGGGCGTGCAGGCCAAGCGCAGTGATCGCGGCCGCTTCCGGGCTGCCGATCACGCCGAAGATGCCGCATTCCTCGCGCAGCTTGTCGCCGTCGGCGTCCAGGAATGGGTGAGTGATGTTCATGATGGAATCGCCTGCCTGTGCGCTCGCGTTTCGCCAGCGCCTTTGGCCGCTCTTGCGCGTCAAGGCAAGCATGGGTTCGCCCCCGTCCCCAGTGGTGCCCCCAAGGGCGGTCCAAAGGCCGGGTTGTGTGAGGGACAGGGGAGGCCCAGTTCGGGACACCCGGGGGCAGGAAGGATCGATGCGATGAACTACATGACCAGCCACCTCGATCACGACGAGGGCGAAACCAAGCTGTTCGTGCCGGACGAGGTCCAGGATGCGCTGCGCACGCTGCTGCGCTGGGCCGGCGAGGATCCATCGCGTGAAGGCCTGCTCGACACTCCGGCCCGGGTGGCGCGGGCCTGGCGTGAATACTGCCAGGGCAACGAGGAAGACCCGGCGCTGCACCTCTCGCGCACTTTCGAGGAAGTGGGCGGCTATGACGCGGTCGTGCTGCTGCGGGACATCCCGTTCCAGTCGCACTGCGAACACCACATGGCGCCGATCACCGGCAAGGCCTCTATCGCCTATCTGCCGAAGAACCGGGTCGTGGGTATTTCCAAGCTGGCCCGCGTGCTACACGGTTTTGCCCGCCGCCTGCAGATCCAGGAACGCCTGACCGCTGAAGTCGCGCAGTGCATCTGGGACCACCTGCAGCCGCACGGCGTGGCCGTGGTGATCGAAGCGCAGCATGGCTGCATGACCGGGCGCGGTGTGCGCACTCCCGGCGTCGGCATGGTGACCAGCCGGATGCTTGGCTGCTTCCTGGATGACGAGCGCAGCCGCAAGGAAGTGCTCAGCCTGATGGGCTATTGAGCCAGGCGGTCATCTTCGGGGCCAGCGGCGGGATCGGCGCGGCGCTGGTCGAAGCCGTGGCGGCCAGCGGGCGATATGATCGCGTCTGGGCCGGGGCGCGCTCGAGCCGGACCGCACCTGCTGGCGCGACGCCCTTCACATTCGACCTGACCGATGAAGCCAGTATCGCCGCTGCCGCCAAGCAGATTGGTGCAGGCGTTACGCTTGCTTTCGTGGCGACCGGCGTGCTCTCCGATGGCCCGGACTTTCAGCCCGAAAAGAGCTACAAGGCGCAGGACCCGGCAGCCTATGCCCGTGCCTTTGTCACCAATGTCACCGGCCCCGCGCTGATCGGCAAGCACTTTCTGCCGTTGCTGCCCCGGCGCGAGCGGGCGGCATTTGCGGCGCTCTCGGCCCGGGTCGGCTCGATCGGCGACAACCGCCTCGGTGGCTGGCACGCCTACCGCGCCAGCAAGGCGGCGCTCAACATGATCCTGCGCAACTTTGCGATCGAACTGGGCCGCAGCCATCCGCAGGCGGTCGTGGCGGCGCTGCATCCCGGCACAGTCGCAACCGACCTGTCAGCACCCTTCACCGGATCGGGCGAGGGCCGTCACCTGTTCACGCCGCAAGAATCCGCTGCGCATCTACTCGCCGTGATCGATCGGCTGACACCGGCCGAAAGCGGACAAGCCTTTGCCTGGGACGGTCAACTGATCCCGTTCTGAGTGCTTGCCCTGATCGCCCGCGCACCCTAAGTCCGCCGTCACAGAATTCTCCCCACCCGAGGCGATCCTTGCTGCTCTCTCCCTTCGAAAAAGTGCTGGTGAAGCGCTACCTCCTGCCGGGGCGGAGCGAGGCGTTCATTGCCCTGGTGGCGGGGATCAGCCTGGTTGCCGTGGCGCTGGGCGTGGCCGCGCTGGTTATCGTAATGAGCGTGATGAACGGCTTCCGCGCCGAACTGTTCGACAAGATCGTGGGGCTTAATGGTCATGCGATCGTCCAGGCCTATGGCGGGCGGATCGAGGATTGGCAGAGCGTGCTGCAGGAAGTCCGCAAGACCCCTGGCGTGACCCGCGCTTCGCCACTGATCGAGCAGCCGCAGATGGGCAGCTTCAACGGCCGAGTCGATCTGGTCTTCGCTCGTGGCAACACCGCCGAGGACATCCAGCGGCTGAAGCCCAAGCTGGTTGCCGGGACGCTTGATCCCTTGAAATCAGGCGCCGGCGAAGTGGCAATCGGCTCGCAGCTCGCAGCCAACCTTGGCATCCGCGTGGGTGACACGCTGACAATCATCAACCCACAGGGCCGCTCCACGCCGTTCGGGACGGTCCCGCGTGAAATTGCTTACCGTGTCGCCGCGATCTTCGAGATCGGGGTGTTCGATTTCGACGAGCGCTTCGTTGTCATGCCGATCGAGGACGCGCAGACGCTGCTGCTGGCCGGGGATTCGATCGGGATGATCGAGGTGCAAGTGACCGATCCCGATGCCGTTACCGAGATTCTGAAGCCCGTCTCGCAGCGGCTGGCCGGGCAAGCGGTCATCACCGACTGGCGTACGATGAACGCCAGCCTGTTCGAGGCCCTGGCGGTCGAGCGCGTGGCGATGTTCGTGGTCCTTTCGATCATCGTGCTGGTTGCCGTATTCAACATCCTCTCCTCGCTGATCATGCTGGTCCGCGCCAAGACCCGCGACATCGCGATCCTGCGCACCATGGGCGCGAGCCGGCAGAGCCTGCTCAAGGTCTTTGTTACGGTTGGTTTCGTGGTCGGCGCGCTGGGCACGGTCGTGGGCCTGTTCCTGGGCGCGACCTTCCTGTTCTTCCGCCAGTCGATTGTGCGGGTGATCGAAGTGCTGACCGGCCAGAACCTGTGGGACCCCAAGATCCGCTTCCTGACCGAGCTGCCGGCCCGCGCCGATCCGGTCGAGATCGTGCTGATCGTGATCATGGCGTTGGTGTTCAGCTTCCTCGCCACGCTCTACCCGGCCTTCAAGGCGGCGAGCACCGATCCTGTCCAGGTGTTGCGCTATGAGTGAGGCTGTCGTCCAGACCGCGGGCCTGACCCGCAGCTTCGAGCAGGGCGGGGTACGGATCGACGTGCTACGCGGGGTCGACCTGGCGATCCAGCCGGGTGAGATCGTGGCGCTGCTCGGCCCGTCGGGCTCGGGCAAATCGACTCTGCTGCAAGCTGTCGGCCTGCTCGAAGGCGGTTTCGGCGGCTCGCTGCGGATCGCGGGGGTTGAGGCCGGTTCGCTCTCCGCCGACGATCGCACTGCCTTGCGCCGCGACAAGATCGGCTTTGTCTATCAGTTCCATCACCTGCTGCCTGACTTCACCGCGCAGGAGAACGTCATCCTGCCGCAACTGGTGGCCGGGGTGAGCGAAACCGATGCCGCTGCCCGCGCCAACGAATTGCTGGCTGCGCTGGGTCTGGGTGAGCGGCTGAGCCACCGGCCGAGCCAGCTTTCCGGCGGCGAGCAGCAGCGCGTCGCCGTGGCCCGCGCGCTGGCGAACCGCCCCGCGCTGGTCCTGGCCGACGAGCCAACCGGCAACCTTGATGAAGCCACCGCCGACCGGGTGTTCGATGAATTCGTCAGCCTGGTGCGCGGCCAGGCCAGCGCCGCGCTGGTCGCCACGCACAACGAACGGCTGGCCGCGCGGATGGACCGGGTGCTGCGCCTGCACGAAGGGCGGGTCGGCTAGACCTTTCAGGCGGTTGACGGACCGACGTCATCCCCTAGTCTCCCATCCGACCAACTCGGGGAGTTTCAACGGATGAAAACCATTGCCGATTTCACGGCCAAGCTGCCCGGCGGCGGCGAGATCAACCTGGCCGACAAGGCCGGCAAGGTGCTGCTGATCGTCAATACCGCCAGCAAGTGCGGCTTCACGCCGCAATACGAAGGGCTGGAAGCGCTCTACAAGAAGTACGCCGATGACGGGTTCGAAGTGATTGCCTTCCCCTGCAACCAGTTCGGCGCGCAGGAGCCCGGCAATGCCGAGGAAATCGCCAATTTCTGCAGCCTGAAGTACGATGTGACCTTCCCGCTGATGGCCAAGATTGACGTCAATGGCGACAATGCCCCGCCGCTCTATGACTGGCTGAAAAGCGAAGCACCCGGCCTGATGGGCAGCAAGTCGGTCAAGTGGAACTTCACCAAGTTCCTGATCGACCGCGATGGCAAGGTGGTGCGCCGCTATGCCCCCACCGACAAGCCCGAGGCACTGGAAAAGGACATCAAGGCGCTGCTGTGATGCGCGTTTGCGAAGTGGGGTTCGGCGCTGTGGGTAAAGCGCGCCGCACCCCCTTCCGAATCGGCCGCGCTGGCCGCATCTAGCGAGAATGGCCCACGAACGATTTGTCCCGCTGCGCGTCTTTTCGAGCTACACCATGCTCGACGGGACGATCGAGCCCAAGGCGGCGGCCAAACTGGCCAAACACCGCGCCTTTCCGGCAATAGCAATTACCGATCGCAACGGGCTTTACGGCGCCATGTCCTTCGCCGGGGCCTGCAAGGATTCCGGCATTCAGCCGCTGATCGGCACCTTCCTGGCGGTTGCTCGTGAAGACGGCGCCGCCGGCAAGGATCCGGTGATCGACTGGCTGGGCCTGATCGCCCAGAACGAGACCGGCTGGAACAACCTTTGCCACCTGGTCAGCCGCGCGCACCTTGGCCGGCCGATCGAGTTTGAACCTCACGTCACCATGGCCGATCTGGACGGCCACACCGATGGCCTGATCGCCTTGACCGGTGCAGGGGAGGGCGCGCTGGTCCGCCTGCTCGCCGCGGGCAAGGGCGAGGCGGCGGTTGAGCTTTGTGCCCGGCTTGAGGCGCTGTTCCCTGATCGGCTCTATCTGGAAGTCGCCCGCCGCAACGATCCGGCCGAGGAAGCCGCCGAAGATGCGCTGATCGACCTCGCCTATGCGCGGAACCTGCCGCTGGTCGCGACCAACCCAGCAAACTTCGCCGATCCGGGCGGCCACGCGGCGCACGATGCCATGCTCTGCATCGCCAATTCGACCCATATCGATGCGCCCGACCGGCCGCGTAGCCCGCGCGAATCCTGGATCAAGTCCGGACCGATGATGCGCGAGCTGTTCGCCGACCTGCCCGAGGCGCTGGCGAACACTCTGGTCATTGCCCAGCGCTGTGCCCTCTCCCCGCCCAAGCGCAAGCCGCTGCTCCCCAGCCTGGCCGGTGACAAGGAAGGCGAAGCGGCGATGCTGATCGAGCATGCCCGCGCCGGCCTCGAAAAGCGCCTCGCGCCCTATGGTGAGCTGCCCGAGGATGAGCGTCAGACCTATTTCGACCGGCTCGATTTCGAGACCGACGTCATCAACCGGATGGGCTTTGCCGGTTACTTCCTGATCGTGGCTGACTTCATCCAGTGGGCCAAGGCAAACGATATCCCGGTCGGGCCGGGGCGCGGTTCGGGCGCGGGTTCGGTCGTCGCCTGGGCGCTGACCATCACCGATCTCGATCCGCTGCGGCTGGGGCTGCTGTTCGAACGCTTCCTCAACCCGGAACGCGTCTCGATGCCGGACTTCGATATCGACTTCTGCGAAACCCGCCGCGGCGAAGTGATCCGTTATGTCCAGGCGAAGTACGGTGCAGATCACGTCGCCCAGATCATCACCTTCGGTAAGTTGAAGGCCCGCGCCGTGCTGCGCGATTGCGGCCGCATCCTGCAGATGAGCTATGGCCAGGTCGACCGCCTGTGCAAGATGGTGCCCAACCATCCGACCGACCCCTGGACCTTGCCGCGCGTCTTGAATGGCGTGGCCGAACTGAAGCGCGAATACGATAACGATCCCGAAGTGAAGCGGCTGGTTGACCTGGCGGTGCAGCTGGAAGGCCAGCCGCGCAACAGCTCGACCCACGCCGCCGGGGTAGTGATCGGCGATCGCCCGCTTGACCAGCTGGTCCCGCTCTACCGCGATCCGCGCTCGGACATGCCAGTGACCCAGTTCGACATGAAGTATGTCGAGGACACCGGCCTCATCAAGTTCGACTTCCTCGGCCTGAAGACGCTGTCGGTGCTGAAGAAGGCGGTCGAATTGCTCAAGCGGCGCGAAATCGCGATCGATCTCGAGGCGCTGCCCTGGGACGATGCCGAGGTCTATGAACTGCTACAGCGCGGTGACACGGTCGGCGTGTTTCAGTTGGAATCCGAAGGGATGCGTCGCACCCTGGCGGCGGTCAAGCCGACCAACTTCGGCGACATCATCGCGCTCGTCTCGCTCTACCGCCCGGGCCCGATGGACAACATCCCGCTGTTCGGCCGCCGCAAGAACGGCAGCGAATCCATCGAGTATCCGCATCCCAAGCTCGAAGGGATCCTGTCGGAAACTTACGGGATCTTCGTTTACCAGGAACAGGTCATGCAGGCCGCGCAGATCCTGGCGGGCTACTCGCTCGGCGATGCCGACCTTTTGCGCCGCGCCATGGGCAAGAAGGTCCAGGCCGAAATGGACGCCCAGCGCTCGCGCTTCGTCTCCGGCTGCAAGGAGCATTCGGAGATCGAGCCGGCCAAGGCCAACGAACTGTTCGACTTGATCGACAAGTTCGCCGGCTATGGCTTCAACAAGAGCCACGCCGCGGCCTATGCCCTGTTGGCTTATCAGACCGCCTGGCTGAAGACCCATTACCCGCACGAATTCTATGCCGCGTCGATGTGCTTCGATATGCACCAGTCGGAAAAGTTGGCGATCTTTGTCGACGACATGCGTCGCAACGGCGTTGCGCTCGAAGGGCCGGACATCAACCGTTCCGAGGCAGAGTTCTCGGTTGAGCAGACCGATGAGGGCCACGCGGTGCGCTATGCTCTCGCGGGGATCCGCAACGTTGGCGAAAAGGCGATGGATGCAATCGTGGCCGACCGTGAAACCAATGGCCGCTTTGCCAGCCTGGAAGACCTGTTCCGCCGCGTGCCGCCCGGCTCGATGAATCGCCGTCAGCTGGAAGGGCTGGCCGGGGCCGGGGCCTTTGACAGCCTAGAGCCCAACCGGGCGAAGGTGCTGGCCAATGCCGACATGCTGCTGGCCGTGGCCGACGAGGCCGAGCGGACCCGTTCCAGCGGGCAGGCGGGGCTGTTCGGCGGCGAGGATCATGCCGCGCCCTCGCTGCGGCTGACCGATTGCCCGGCCTGGCCTCGCGCCGAGCAGATGGCCAAGGAGCGGGAGAATTTCGGCTTCTACTTTGCCGCTCACCCGGTCGAACAATGGCGTGCCGTGGCCACGGCCAACGGCGCGCGGACCTATGCCGCGCTGATGGAAACCGGGGTGCCCGGGGGCGGGCGGATGCAGGCGATGATGGCCGTAATGGTCGAAGGCGTCAGCAAGGGCCGCACCCGCAGGGGTGGTGATTTCGTCCGCGCTGACTTTTCCGACAGCTCGGGCCAGTTCAGCGCCGCCTGCTTCGAGGAAGCGCTGGTCGAGCCGATGCAGGGCTGGGCCAAGGACGGCACCTGCCTGCTGCTGACGGTCGAGCTTGACGCGCCCAGCCCGGAAGAGCCGCCGCGCGTGACTGTGCGCGGGGCGAAGCCGCTGGAAGAGGTCAAGGGCTCGGCCCAGATGCAGTTGCGGCTCGACGTGCTCCAGCCGCAGGCGCTGAATGACCTGGCCGCGCTGCTTGGTCCGGATGGTGCGGGGACCGGGGAAGTGCTGGTGCGGCTGCGCACCGGGCATGGTCAGGAGCCGTTGCTGCGGCTCGGCCGCCAATATCATCTCGACAGCGATGTCGCCGAACGCTTGGCAAGTGTCGATGGACTTGCCAATGTAGCCTTAACCGCAAGGCGAGGAGCAGGGCACCTGAGACTCGTCGCCTAGAACAACAATCGGGTGGGGGAATTTGGAGAGCCTCATGCTGGGAGCAATGCAAGATTTTGACCTGCGGGTCACGCACCTGATCGACCACGCTGCGCGCGAAACGGGATCGCGCGAAATCGTTACGCGCTGGGCCGACGGCAGCGAAAGCCGCACCACCTGGGCCGGGATCCGCCACGATGCGCTGCGGATGACCCAGGCGCTGCGCAAGCTGGGGGTCCAGCAGGGTGACCGGATCGCCACCCTGGCGATGAACCACAGCCGCCACCTGGTTTCCTGGTACGGCGCGGTCGGCGTTGGCGGCGTGCTCCACACGATCAACCCGCGGCTGTTCGACGATCAGCTGGAATATATCGCCAACCACGCCGAAGACGTGGTCCTGCTCTATGATGCGGCCTTTGCCCCGATCATCGAGCGGATGAAGCCCAAGTGGACCACGATCCGCAACTACATCTGCTACGATAACGGCGAGTTCGAAGCCTGGATCGGGGCCGAGGACGGGGACACCACCTGGGCCACGGGCGACGAGCGCGATCCCTGCATGCTCTGCTACACCAGCGGCACCACCGGGAACCCCAAAGGCGTGCTTTATGAGCACCGCTCGACCTTCCTGCACGCGATCACCGGGCTACAGCCGGCGATCTTCGATTTCGATGCGCGCTCGGTGATGCTGCCGGTCGTGCCGATGTTCCATGCGGCCAGTTGGGGCCTGCCCTGGGCCGGGGCGGCGGCGGGGATCAAGTTCGTCTTCTCGGCGGTCAACGATCCCGCCGTGCTGTGCGAGCTGATGAACCGCGAGAAGGTGACCCACTCCGCCGGGGTGCCGACCGTCTGGCTCGCCACCTTCCAGCATATGGACGCGACCGGCACCACGCTGCCGACGCTGCGCCAGGCAATCATCGGCGGCTCGGCCGCGCCGCGCTTCATGATCGAGCGGCTGATGAAGGCCGGCGTCAACGTTGCCCACGCCTGGGGCATGACCGAGACCAGCCCGATCGGCACGACGGGTGCCAAGACTTGGGACTGGGACGACTTGTCGTTCGATGAACAGGTTACGATCAAGCAGATGCAGGGCCGGGTGCCCTTCGGCGTCGAGCTGCGCACGGTTGACCTGGGCGATCCGACCAAGGTCCTGCCGCGCGACGGCCAGACGAGCGGTGCGCTGCAGGTGCGCGGGCCGTGGGTGATCAAGCGCTACTTCAAGGCCGAGGCCGATGCGACCGATGCCGACCAGTGGTTTGACACTGGCGACGTCGCGATCCTGCACCCGGACGGGACGCTGCAACTGACCGACCGCACCAAGGACGTGATCAAGTCCGGGGGTGAGTGGATCAGCTCGGTCGAGCTGGAAAACGCGGCGATGAGCCACCCGGCCGTGGCCGAGGCGGCAGCAATCGGGATCTACCATCCGAAGTGGGACGAGCGCCCGATCCTGATCGTGGTCAAGAAGGCCAATGCCGAAGTCTCTGGCGACGAGATCAAGGCGCATCTCGCCAAGAGCGTCGCCAAATGGTGGCTGCCCGATGCGGTCGAATTCGTCGACTCGATCCCGCACGGCGGGACCGGCAAGGTCAGCAAGAAGGACCTGCGCGACCAGTTCCGCGACTACAAGCTGGCGGACGCCTGACCATGACGGGCTATGTGGATCCGAGCCGGGAGAACTGGCAGGCATTCAAGGACCTGCCGCGCGACCGGCCGATCCACATGCTCAACCTGATCAAGTTCCGCGATCTGGCGGAGTACCCGGAAGACCACCCCATGCACGGCAAGGGCCTGACCGGCCGCGAGGCCTATAACATCTACGAGAAACGCTTTCAGGAGCTGGTCGCGGATGATGGCGCGGCGATGGTCTGGGAAGCACCGCTGGAATGCGCTGTTACGGGACCGGCGGACGAATGGGACAAGGCCTTTGTCATGGGCTATCCCAATTCCGGCGTCTTCATGGCGATGGTCAAGAACGAGGAATATGTCCGCGACGCCCTGCCGCATCGAACTGCGGCCGTGGCGGACAGCCGGTTGATCCGGTTTAGGGGTTAGCTCCGGCTGATCGATTACTCAGCTCGCCCACGCGTTTGAGGTAGGCATAGACTGCCGCTCGCTCCGCATCGGTCATTAGCGCAAAGCGGCGGCGGGCAACGCCGCTCATCATGGGGAGTTCGCGGTTGCCGGCGGCCTTGCCGGTGATCATGAAGTTCAGGAAATCCGGCTCGCTGTAGGAAGCCACGATCCGCAGGTTCGGATTGGGCGGCTCGCCCGGGTAGGCGGGCTTGCCGTCCAGCTCGATCCGGTGGCATTCGGCGCAGCTCGCCCGAACGATCTGCCGGCCGCGTTCGAATTCCGGCCCGGCGTCCGGCCCGCGATTGGCGAACTGCTGCTTCGCCTCAACGGCGGAGGAGTGATAGATGCCTTTCGCCATCTCAGCGCGGGCAGCGGGATAGAACACCGGATCGGGCGTCGCTGTGCCGACCGGCTTCAGCGTCTTGAGGTAGCGGGCAACCGCATCCAGGTCGCCGTCGGGCAGGCGGGTGAACAGGAACGATGGCATGTCCCACAACTCGCGCCCGCCGGGGCGTTGGCCCTGGGCGATCATCGTCTTCAATTCTTCGATCGAGTATTTCTGTGCCGAAACGGTCAGATTGGCCGTCGTCATGTCAACGAAATCGGGCGCGCTCCAGTCCTGGCCAGTCAGGTCCTTGCCGTGGCAACCCTTGCAGCCGAGCACCACTGCCAGTCGCTCACCGTGCTTGACTGGGTCAGCCGCAAGGCGATCTAAGGGCGACTTCTCAGCCGGGGCAGAACAAGCGGCGAGTGCTGCAAGGGCCAGGATGATCGGGAACCGCATAGCCATTGCTCCAGGCCGTGGTGGGATCAGGCTAACAGCATGGAGGTTCAAAGCAAGGACAGCTGCCCATCGCTGCGCGGCGCGACAAACTGGCTGCAATCTAGCTGCGGCGGTTCGCGGTTGAGGCCGAGGCGCTGGCAGGCGATGCGGAAGCGGGTGCGGAAGACGTCGGCCCAGACGCCCTTGGGCTTCATCCGCTCGAAAAAGCGGCTGTCATAGTCCTTCCCGCCGCGCACTGCCTGAACGATGCTCATCACCTTGGCGGCACGATCCGGGTAGTGAACGTCAAGCCATTCGCGCATCAGCGGCGCGACCTCGTGCGGCAGGCGCAGCATGATCCAACTGGCGGTCTTCACCCCGCGCCCGGCGGCGTCCTCCAGGATGCGCTCGATGAATTCATCGGTGATCGCCGGAACTACCGGGGCGACCGAAACGTGCGCCGGCACTCCGGCGGCGGCCAATTTTTCAAGCGCATCGAGCCGCTTGGAGGGCGAAGATGCGCGCGGCTCGAGCAGGCCAGAGAGCTTGGGATCAAGGCTGGTGACCGACACTGAAACTGCCGTCAGGCTAAGCTTCGCGAGTTCAACCAGCAGGTCCAGATCGCGCACCACCCGGGCGCTCTTGGTCGTGATCGTCACCGGATGACGTGTCTCCAGACAGACTTCCAGCACCTGCCGGGTCAGCCGATAAGTCGCCTCGATTGGCTGGTAGGGATCGGTATTGGTCCCCATCGCGATCGGGGCAGGGCTGTAGCCGCGCTTGCCCAGTTCGGCACGGAGCAGGGCGGCGGCATCAGGCTTGGCAAACAGCTTCGTCTCGAAATCGAGCCCCGGCGAAAGATCGTGGAAGGCATGGGTCGGCCGGGCATAGCAATAGACACAGCCATGCTCGCAGCCGCGATAGGCGTTGATTGAGCGGTCAAACGGGATGTCGGGCGAGGTATTGCGGCTGATGATCCGCCTGGCCCGTTCTTCGGTTACCGTCGTGCGGAGCTTCGGTCCCGGTCCATCGATCCCATCGCGCGCATCGAGCCAGTCTCCGTCCGCCTCGCGCGCGGCCAGGCCAAAGCGCTGCGGGACTTGGGCCGATTGCGCGCCGCGGCCGTGGATGGGAGAGGAACTAGGCATCCGCATATTAGAACATATACGGAACAAATCGGCAAGATGCTCAGACTTCCTTGAGCCTCGGCATCAGTTCCACAAAGTTGCAAGGCCGGTTGCGGCTGTCGAGCTGTTCGGCAAGGATTCCGTCCCAGCCGTCCTTCACTGCGCCGTTCGATCCGGGCAGAGCAAAGATATAGGTGCCGCGCGCCACAACGGCGCAGGCGCGGCTCTGGATCGTGCTGGTGCCGATGGTCTGAAAGCTGATCCAGCGGAACAGCTCGCCAAAGCCGGGGATGTCGCGCGTCTTGATCCGGTCGAGCGCTTCGGGCGTCACGTCGCGTCCCGTGAGGCCCGTGCCGCCAGTCGAGACGACGGCATCGATGTTGGGATCGTCGATCCAGTCGTTCAGCTTGCTGACGATCAGGCTGGGATCATCGCGCACGATTGCCCGGGCGGCAAGCTTGTGGCCCGAGGCTTTGACCCGCTCGGCCAGAATATCGCCCGAGGTGTCATCGGCCGCAGTGCGGGTATCGGATACGGTCAAGACCGCGATGTTGATCGGTTTGAAGGTCCGGCTGGGATCAACGGCCACGCTGGATCACTCCGTTGGCAGAAATTCGCACCGCACTCGCGCCGGAAATGCCGGGGAAGGTCGGCCAAAGACCTTGAGCGAGCGCAATCCGGCTGTCCGAAGGGCCGCCGGCCTGGCGTTCGTACATCCAGTAATTGCGCATCACGATGTTCACATAGCCGCGCGTCTCCCAGTAAGGAACGCTCTCGATCCACAGCAGCGGATCGCCCTGATCCTTGATCTCGTACTGCCAGCGCGCGATCGGCGTGAGGCCGGCGTTATAGGCCGCCATGACCTTGGGCAGCAGGCCTTGCGTACCCTGCGCATCGCGCAGCATCTGCAAGTGGCGCTGACCGAAGGCCAGGTTGACCTCGGGCTTGTGGAGATCGGTGGCATTGCCGGACACGCCCAACGCGCCGGCATGGTCACGCGCGGCGGCCGGCATGATCTGCATCAGACCGCGTGCGCCGGCCGGGCTGACGGCCTTGGTGCGGAAGACCGATTCCTGCAGGGCATGGGCATAGACCAGCGCCGGATCGACCTGCCAGTTGTTGGCCGGGGTCCACTTTGGCGTCGGGAAGCGGGCGGCCGGCTCGGCGCGGCCACCGACCGGAGCGTTGTAAGCCATCCAGAGCTGGGTCGAGGGCAGACCCAGGTCGCGCGCCAGCCGGGTCAGCGGCTGATACTCGTTTGCGGGACCGAGCCGCGCCTGGTGGCGCAGGACTTCGTCGGCTAGCCCGTCACGGCCGATCTCGGCCAGACCGACGGCGGTGCGGATATTGGTTTCGTCGCGCAGCTTCTGCCAGTCGTTCTGGGTAAAGTCCGGCGCGGTGTGAGTCTGCGGCAGGGCGAGCCCCAGTTGCTCGGCGGCGAGCATGCCATAGAGCGTCTCGTCCATCCGCGCGGCGGCCTTGAGCGAGGCCGATGCCTTCTCCGGCTGGCGGCAGCGCACGGCAGCGCGGCTCTGCCAATAGAGCGCGGCGGCGGTCAGCTCGCTGTTCTGCGAGGCACCGGCGGTGCGGGCAAAGGCATCGCCCGCACCCATGCAATCGCCGATCCGCCAGGCGGCAAGGCCGGCGGTCCACCAGCCTTCGGCGACCCACGGCCCGGCACCGTCCTGCACGGTCTGGGCCAGGGCATAGGCCGAGGCGTCATCATTCTCGATATAGAATGACCAGGCGATCTTGGCGCGCCATTCGGCCCGGGCGGCTGCCGAGAGCTGGGTGTCGATCCCGTCGAGCAGGGCCTTGGCCCCGGCGGGATTATCTTCCTTGATGCTGGAATTGATCGCGGCAGCGACGGCAGCGGGCATGGTCCCGTCGTTGGTTTCACGCGGGCGGATGCGCTTGGCGCGGTTTGGCTGGCTGACCAGCGATCCGGCCTGGGGCAGCGGCGGCAGCGCGGTTGCGCCGCGCTTCTGCGCCAGCATGGCGATCTGCTCGGCCTGGGGCAGGTCAGTGCCCTTGGCCAGCCAGGCATTCAGCGCATCGAGCTCGATCTTGGGCGAGGTGGGCGCAAGGTAGTATTCGGCCAGCGCTACCTGGTGCAGCGGTCCGTCCTGGCGCTTGGCGAACATTTCCTGGACCTTGGCCCAATCGCTCCGCTCGATCGCGCCAAACAGGTCACGGTAATAGGTGCGGTCATCCTGGGTCAGCAGGGAGGGAACATTGCTACGGTCCGCGCGGCCGCGGAAGTAATCGACCGCTGCACTGTTCGCCTGCGCGGGCACGGAAAAGCCGGCCAGGCTGCTCGCCAGGCCCAGCGTCAGAAATGTCTTTGCAGTAAAGCGCTTCACGCCAGTCTCTATCCCGTCCAGTCCAGCCAGGCCTGCCACAACCCGGCCTTGCTCCGCGGCCGGCCAGCCAGATTGGCCAGGCCCGGCGCTATCAACAGCGGAATGCTTTGGCCCTCATGGTTAAAAATCCGCAAAGGTTCAGCGCTTTTCGCTGGATCGTGGCCAAGCAGCGGCGAGATGTGCCGTCCGAACACCAGCAGGCGCTGCGGACGGGCCAAAACGATGTGGTGGCGCACCACCTGGCCAAGGCCAGCGGCATCGAGCGCCGCCCAGTCCGGCAGCGGCATATGGCGCGGCAGGCAGGCAGCAATATAGGCCTGTTCCGACCCGATCCCCATGGCGGCGAACATCGCCTGAAGCAGCCGCCCCTGCGGGCTGGAGAGCAGGACATCGCGGTCCTCGACCTCCGGGTGGTCGACCAGCACCATCAGCGCGGCGCCCTCGGCCCCGCGCGGTGGCACGCGGCCAGCCAATTGTCCGTCATCAAGCGATGGTTCGGCCAGCCACCAGGCCTGGAACTCCGCCAGCGTGGCGGGAAGGGCATCGAGCCCGGCCAGCGGCGCTGCGGCGAGCGGGCCTGGAGCGGGCTTGGCCGGCATCAGTGGCGGAGTGTAGCTGCGCTCCGGCTCAGGCTCTGGCGCGGCCGGCTCGGCCAGCCAGGTGCGCGGATCGTCAGAAAAGGCGTGATCGACGCCCGCTTCGCGCCACCAGTCAAGCACGGCCGCCAATGCGGCGGCGGGATCGGTTCGCGGGTCAGTTTGTGCGGGGGTGTTCACATTTGCGGTCTTGACCTGCCGCAAGCCAGCTTTCAAGGCTCAACCGCACGATTAAGCACGAACAGGTGGACCATGAGCGAACGCGAATCCATGCCCTATGACGTCGTTATCGTCGGCGGCGGCCCGGCCGGCCTTGCTGCGGCGATCCGGCTGAAACAGGTAAATGCAGAGCTTTCGGTCTGCATCCTGGAAAAGGGTTCGGAAGTCGGCGCGCACATCCTGTCGGGCGCGGTGGTCGATCCCAAGGCGCTGGACGAACTGCTTCCCAACTGGCGCGAAGACGGTTGCCCGATGGCCGAAACGCCGGTGACCGACAACTGGCACTGGGTGCTTTCCCCCACTGGCAAGTTCGACGTGCCGCACTGGCCAATGCCTCCGTTCATGTCGAACAATGGCAACTACACCGGGTCGCTCGGCAACCTGTGCCGCTGGCTGGCCGGCAAGGCGGAAGAACTGGGCGTGGAAATCTTCCCCGGCTTTCCGGCCTCGGAAGTGCTTTACAACGAGGATGGCTCGGTTAAGGGCGTCGCCACCCAGGACATGGGCGTGGCCAAGGATGGTAGCCACAAGGGTGAATACCAGCCCGGCATGGAACTCCACGCCAAATACACCTTCTTCGCCGAAGGCGCGCGTGGCCACCTGACCAAGACGCTAAAGGCCCAATTCGATCTGGAAGCCAATTGCGAGCCGCAGGTTTACGGCCTGGGCATCAAGGAACTGTGGGACATCGATCCGGCCAAGCACGTGCCGGGCCGTGTGCTCCACACCCAGGGCTGGCCGCTGACTGAAAGCGACAGCTGGGGCGGCGGGTTCCTTTACCACCAGGCCAATAACCAGGTGGCGCTCGGCTTCGTGACCGCGCTCGATTACAAGAACCCCTACGTCTACCCGTTCGAGGAATTCCAGCGCTGGAAGCAGCATCCGGAAATCCGCGCGATCCTGGAAGGTGGCCGCCGCGTTTCCTATGGCGCCCGCGCGATCAACGAGGGCGGCTGGCAATCGGTGCCCAAGCTCGATTTCCCGGGCGGCGCGCTGATCGGTTGCTCGGCCGGCTTCGTCAACGTGCCCCGGATCAAGGGCAGCCATACCGCGATGAAGAGCGGGATGCTCGCCGCCGAAGCCGCCGCTGCGGCGATCGCCTCGGGCCGGGCGCACGATTCGATGGTCGAATACGATGCCGCCGTGCGGGAAAGCTGGATCGCCAAGGAGCTGAAGCTGGTCCAGAACGCCGAACCGATGGTCGCCAAGTTCGGCGGTGATATCGGCACGGTCTTTGCCGGGATCGACATGTGGCTGCGCTACCTCAAGCTGCCGATCCTGCCGGTCATGGGCCACCACCGCGATTGCGAGGGCACCCAGCGTGCCGATCTGTACAAGCCGATCGCCTATCCCAAGCCCGATGGCGTGATCAGCTTCGATCGCTTGTCCAGCGTGGCGCTGTCCTTCACCAACCACGAGGAAGACCAGCCCTGCCACCTGCAGCTGAAGGATCCGGCCGTGCCGGTGGAAATCAACCTCAAGCTCTATGCCGGGCCTGAGGCGCGGTACTGCCCGGCCGGCGTCTATGAGTTCCTGGGGGTCGAGGAGGGCAATCCGCGCCTGCAGATCAACGCCCAGAACTGCGTCCACTGCAAGACCTGCGACATCAAGGACAAGACCCAGAACATCAACTGGGTCACGCCCGAAGGTGGCGGCGGGCCAAACTATCCGAATATGTGATCTGCCTGCCCGGTGATCGAATCCGCCTTTGCCAAGATCAACCTCGCGCTGCACGTTCGGCGGCGGCGTGAGGATGGCTATCATGAGCTGGAGACGCTGTTCGCCTTCGTCGATGCGGGTGACCGGCTGAGCGTTTCGCCCGGCGAGCGTGACAGCCTGCGGGTGCTGGGCGAATTCGCCGGCACGCTCGATAATCCCTTCGACAATATTGTGATGCAGGCGCTCTCGGCCCTGCCGCGTGCCCAGGGGTGGGCAGTAACGCTGGAGAAGAACCTGCCCGTGGCGGCAGGGCTGGGCGGCGGTTCGGCCGATGCCGGGGCGCTGTTTCGGCTGGTCGAGCGCAGCCAGGGCTTGCCCGATGACTGGCAGGCGCGCGCCGCCAGGCTGGGCGCCGATGTCCCCGCCTGCGTCCTCTCGCGTGCCTGCATCGGGCGCGGGACAGGGACCGAACTGACCGAAGTGGCGAATGACCTGGCCGGCATGGCATGCCTGCTGGTCAACCCACGCGTTCCGCTCAGCACCGGGCCGGTGTTCAAGGCCTGGGACGGGATCGATCGCGGACCGCTGCCAGAGGGCGATCTGCGGACGATCATGCTGGCCGGCCGCAACGATTTGGAGGCCCCAGCGCTGGAGCTCTGCCCGGTGATCGGCGAGGTTCTTGGCGCGATCGAGGCAACTGGCCCAGTTCTGGCGCGGATGTCGGGTTCGGGCGCGACCTGCTTTGCGCTCTATGACGACCCGGCCCAGCGCGATGCTGCGCAGGCGGCCATGCCAGAAGGATGGTGGGCGCTGGCGGGGGCGCTGCGGTGAAGGAGCACGAAGCCTTCCGCTTGCTCGGCACGCCACGCTTTGGCGGAATTCTGGTCATCTCCGACCATGCCTCCAACCGGGTGCCTGACGACATCGATCTCGGCATCGATCCGGCCCTTTTGGGCCAGCATATCGCGGTTGACCTAGGCGTGGCGGAAGTCGGCGCGCTGCTGGCCGAGCGCCCAGGCATCGCTGCCTTCCAGGGCAATATCAGCCGCCTCGTCTGCGATCTCAACCGCGAGCCGCATGCGCCTGCCGTGATCCCGATCGCCAGCGACGGCCACGCCATTCCCGGCAATGCGCTGGACCATGCCGCGCACCTGGCGCGGCTGGAGCGGTTCCACACGCCCTATAACGCGGCGCTGGCAACCCTGCTGGATGACAGCCCGCCCGCGCTGGTCCTCTCGCTGCACAGCTTCACCCCGCAGCTCGCCACCAGCGACGAGCCGCGACCCTGGCAGGTCGGCGTGCTCTATAACCAGGATGACCGCGCCGCCCGCCTCGCCATTCCGCTGCTGGAGGCCGAGGGCCTCTGCGTTGGCGACCAGCTGCCCTATTCGGGCAAGCTCCTCAACTACACCATGAACCGGCACTGCGAGGCGGAGGGGCGGCCGTACCTTGGCATCGAACTGCGCCAGGATGAGGTCGCGATCCCGGCGCAACAGGCAAATTGGGCCGAAAGGCTGGCCCGGCTGTGCAACAGGGTTGCGCTTTCGCTGTCCTGAAGGCAGGGCGAATTGCGCCAAGTGCCATTCGCAAGGACTGAAAATGACTCGCTTCGACAAGAGCCGCCTGCCCAGCCGTTATGTTTCGGTCGGTCCTGAACGGGCCCCGCAACGCTCGTACTATTATGCGATGGGCATGACCGAGGAAGAGATCGCCCAGCCGTTCGTGGCGGTGGTCTCGGCCGGGAACGACTCTGCGCCCTGCAACACGGCGCTCGATTTCCAGGCGAACATCTGCCGCGATGGCGTGATCGCAGCGGGCGGTACGCCGCGGCGGTTCAACACCATTACCGTGACCGACGGGATCGCGATGGGCCACCAGGGCATGCGCAGCTCGCTGGTCAGCCGCGAAGTGATCGCCGATTCGGTTGAGCTCTCGGTCCGCGGGCATTGCTACGATGCGATCGTCGGCTTTGCCGGCTGCGACAAGAGCCTGCCCGGCATGATGATGGCGATGCTTCGGCTCAACGTGCCGTCGATCTTCGTCTACGGCGGCTCGATCCTGCCCGGCCGTTACCAGGACCGCGACCTGACGGTGCAGGACGTGTTCGAAGTGGTCGGGCGCTATTCGGCTGGCGCTTGCCCGTTGAGCGAGCTGACGGCGATCGAAAAGGCGGCCTGTCCCGGCCACGGGGCATGCGGCGGACAGTATACCGCCAACACCATGGCCTGCGTCGGTGAAGCTATCGGATTGTCATTGCCGAACAGCAATATGGCGCCAGCTCCTTACAAGTCACGCGAGGAAATCGCGATCGCCGCCGGCAAGCAGGTGATGAACCTGGTCGAGCGCAATCTGCGGCCCCGGACGATCTGCACGCGTGCCGCCTTTGAGAATGCCGCCCGCGTTGTGGCAGCTACCGGCGGCTCGACCAATGCCGCGCTGCATCTGCCGGCCATGGCCAGCGAATGCGGGATCGATTTCGACCTGTTCGACGTGGCCGAGATCTTCAAGTCGACGCCCTATATCGCGGACCTCAAGCCCGGCGGGAAGTACGTTGCCAAGGACATGTACGATGCCGGCGGCGTCTACATGGTGATGAAGACGCTGCTGGATGGCGGGTTCCTCGATCCGGAGCCCATCACCGTGACCGGCAAGGCCCTGGGTGAGAACATCGAGGAGATCACCTGGAACCCTGACCAGAAGGTGATCTATGACGTGAAGAGCCCGCTGACGCCGACTGGCGGGGTCGTCGGCCTGCGCGGTTCGCTGGCACCCGAGGGGGCGATCGTTAAGGTTGCCGGGATGGCACGGCTTCAGTTCCGCGGCCCTGCGCAGGTGTTCGAATGCGAGGAAGATGCCTTTGCGGCGGTCGAGGCCAAGGCAATCCGTGAAGGCAGCGTGATCGTGATCCGCAACGAAGGTCCGCGCGGCGGACCGGGCATGCGCGAAATGCTGGCGACCACGGCGGCGCTCTATGGCCAGGGCATGGGTGAGAAGGTGGCGCTGATCACCGATGGCCGCTTCTCCGGCGCGACCCGCGGTTTCTGCATCGGCCATGTCGGCCCGGAAGCGGCCGAATGCGGCCCGATCGCACTGGTCAAGGAAGGCGACATGATCGCGATCGATGCCGAAGCTGGGACGATCGAACTGGAAGTCGATGAAGCCGAACTGGCCGAGCGCCGCAAGGGCTGGGCGCCGCGCGGGCATGACTACAATGCGGGCGCACTTTGGCGCTATGCGCAGATCGTGGGTCCGGCCTACAAGGGTGCGGTTACGCACCCCGGGGCCAAGGCCGAAACCCATGTCTACGCGGATATCTAGCCTTGTTTTGACGCTGTTGGTCGCCGCTTGCGGGCCGGCGGCAGAAGAAGCAGGGACAGCCGTTTCCGCCGAAACGATCTGGTGCGGCCTGGGCGGCGCAACCGAACTGGCGCAGGATTGCACGCTGGAGCGTGGCACCGACGAGGGCCGCCCGGCCTTCGTCGTGCGCCATCCCGATGGCAAGTTCCGGCGGCTGGTTGCCAGTACGGATGGCCAGAACCTGCTGGCGGCCGACGGCGCGGACCAGAGCCAGTCGGCGCTCAAGGGAGACCGCTGGGAGGTGATCCTGGGCGATGATCGCTATGTCGTGCCGGTGAAGGCCGATGCGCCCAAGCCCTGACCAGGTGCTGACCGCCGCGCAGATGCGCGATGCGGAAGCGGCGCTGATCGATGGCGGCACTTCGGTTGATGAACTGATGCAGCGCGCCGGACGCGGCGCGGCAGAATGGGTCTGGCGGATGAGCGGGGGCAGATCCGTGACCGTGCTGTGCGGCCCTGGCAACAACAGCGGCGATGGCTATGTCATTGCCGAGGCGATCCGCGAGCGGGGCGGGGCGGTACAGGTGGTCGCGGCGAGCGATTCGAAGACCCCCGCGTCCCGGACCGCGCGCGCGCTCTTTCAGGGCCAAGTGCTGGGCCGCGATGCCGTGCCGCAAGGCGAAGTGTTGGTCGATTGCCTGTTCGGCACCGGGCTGACCCGGCCGTTGGAGGCGGATGACCTGGCCCTGCTCAATCGCCTGGCAGCCAGTCACGCCCGCCGGGTGGCCGTCGATCTGCCCAGCGGCATCCATGCCGACAATGGCATGATGCTGGGCAATGGGCTGCCCGACTGGCACCTTACCCTGGCGCTCGGTGCCTGGAAGCCGGCGCATTTCTTATTGCCCGCTGCGCCGATGATGGGCGAACTGCGACTGGTGCCGATCGGCGTGGCGGACCTGCCCGAGGCGGCGCGGCTGATCACGCGGCCGCAGTTGGCTGCGCCAGGCAGCAACGCACACAAGTACACGCGCGGCCTGCTAGGCGTGGTGGCTGGCGCCATGCCGGGCGCGGCGCTGCTGGCGGCGCGCGCGGCACAAGGCGCGGGTGCCGGCTACGTCAAGGTGCTGGGCGCGGCTGAGGGCGCGCCGCCCGATCTGGTGGTAGATCACCAGCCGCTGGCCGAAGTGCTGACCGACAACCGCTATGCCGCGCTGCTGGTCGGGCCGGGGCTGGGGCGCGATGCCGTGGCGCGTGAGCGACTGGCCGTAGCGCTGTCCGAGCCGATCCCTGCCGTGGTCGATGCCGACGGCCTGATCCTGCTCAGCCCGCGCAACCTGACGGAGCGCGAGGCACCGGTCGTTGCCACGCCGCACGAAGGCGAGCTGTTTGCGCTGGAACGGGCCTTCGGGCTCGATGGGTCGGGTTGCAAGCTGGAGCGGGCCGAGGCGCTGGCCCGCACCGCTGGGATAGTCGTGGTCGCAAAGGGAGCGGATACCGTGGTCGCGGCGCCCGATGGCCGGGTGGCCTTTGCGCGGCGCGCCTCGAGCTGGCTTTCCACCGCGGGGACCGGCGATGTCCTGGGCGGTGCCATCGCCAGCCGGCTGGCCAGTGGCGCGGAAGCCTTTGCCGCCGCCTGTGAAGGCGTCTGGCTGCACGGCGAGGCTGCGCGGCATACTCCGGCACCCTTTACCGCCGGAGAGCTTGCGGCGCAGGTAGCAAGGGCCTACGCGGCCTGCCTGTGACTGACACCGAAGAAAAGATCATCCGCATCGCCGCCAAGGGCGACGGCGTTACCGCCTCTGGCCGCTATGCCTGGGGCGCGGCGCCGGGTGATACCCTGTGCGCCGATGGCACGTTGCTGCCGGGGCCACACCACGTGACACCGCCCTGCCGACATTTCGGCCAGTGCGGGGGCTGCCAGTTGCAGCAGCTTGATGAGGAGAGCCTGGCCGATTTCGTCGCGGCGCGGGTCAGCAATGCCTCCTCCGCGCAGGAACTGGGCGCAGAGCTGATCGCCCCGCCGCATCTTTCGCCGCCGGGAAGCCGCCGCCGCGCCTCGCTGCGGGCTGAGAGCAGCCAAGGCCGGGTGGTGATCGGCTTCCGTGAAGCAAGGTCGCACAGGCTCGTCGAACTCAGTGAATGCCCGGTGCTGCGGCCAGAGATCGTCGCGGTGCTGCCGAACCTGCGCAAGCTGCTGATCAAGCTGGGGCAGAGCCAGCCGAAGAAGGGCAAGGGCAAGCCTGGCAAGCACGCCCACGCCAAGCTTGCGGCCGATATCGAAGTGACCGTCACCGATCAGGGGATCGACCTCGGCATCAAGGGTCTCAGCGCCGAAGGGCTGATGCTGACCGAGCTGCTGCTCGATTTCGCGCGCGACCATGCCCTGGCGCGGCTGACGCTGGATGCTGGATACGGACCTGACACGGTTTGGGAGCCCGAGCCGGTCTCGATCACGCTGTCAGGCGTCGCCGTGCCATTCCCGCCGGGGGCCTTCCTCCAGGCAACGGCCGACGGCGAGGCGGCACTGGTCGCTGCGGCCAAGGAGTGGCTCGCGGGCTGCGCAACGGTAGCTGACCTGTTCGCTGGTCTTGGCACCTTTGCCTTTGCGCTGGCTGGTCCCGAAACCAAGGTCCTTGCCGCCGAGGCCGAGCGCGCGGCGCACATGGCCTGCAAGGCAGCCGTCGCGCGCACCGGCCTGCCGGTCCACACGGCGCACCGCGACCTGTTCCGCAATCCGCTGATGCCGGATGAGCTGAGTCGCTTCAGCGCCGTCCTGCTCGATCCGCCCCGGGCCGGTGCCCGCGAACAGGTCGAGCGGATTGCCGAGAGCACGGTACAGCGCGTGGTCTATATCAGTTGCAATCCGGCCAGCTGGGCCAAGGATGCCGCCATGCTGGTCGATGCCGGGTTCGTGCTGAGGGAGCTGCGCCCGGTTGGCCAGTTCCGCTGGTCGACGCATGTCGAGCTGGCCAGCCTGTTCGTGCGCCAGGCCTAGACAGCAAATGGGGCCGGTGTCGCCACCAGCCCCACGCTACGCCTTCTATTCTTCCGGCCGAGTTGGGCGATCGCCGTTCCGGGGTTGTCCTGGACAGTTCAGCCGCGGTGATGCGTTTTCGACCACCTCGCGTGCCATCGCACCGTGAGTGCTCTTGCATCGTGATGCTCGTCGCATCGGGCCTGCTCCACCTGGCCGAAGCCATGTTTCGCACACTGTCTCGCACATTCCGGCTGGCTCGTGAGAGCCGGCGTTCATCGTCCGGTTTCGCTTCCGGCGTCCCGGTCCCGTCAGGCGGCGGTTCCGGCCCGAAAGCCTTTCCCGTATCGCCTGGCGGTTCCGTAGCCGCTTCCCGCCCGCCGTTCCGGCTTTCCGTCTGCCTGGCCGAAGCCACGCTTTCCGTCCGCCTTTCCGGCTGCTGCGAAGCAGCCTCCTGACTGCGCGCCGCTCGCTGCATCTGCGGTTCGCGTGAGCCGCTCCGAAGAGCCTTTCCCGCGTGTTTTCCGACACTGCTGCGGGCATCGCTGCCAGCATCTTGAGGTTGTGTTTTCCCCTTTCCTTTCAGTGGTTTCCCACCGGAAATTCAGGTTCAGTTTAACCTCCCGACACCTGGAAACTGCGCCTCATTGCTGAGTCGCACAAGCGGAAAATGTTCGACTTATCCACAGGCGCCCAGTTTGGCGGTGGATAACCCCGTGCATGCGGTGGACAGAATCGAGTCGCGCCTATTTCAGGCGCGCTTTTTTTATCGATCGCGCTGGGCAAGCAGCCTCAGCCGGAGCGCGTTGAGCTTGATAAAGCCCGCTGCATCCTTCTGGTCATAGGCGCCGGCATCGTCCTCGAAAGTAACGTGCCGTTCGCTGTAGAGCGAGTTGGGGCTCTTGCGGCCAACCACGCTGGCCATGCCCTTGTAGAGCTTTAGCCGGACCGTGCCCGAAACCTTGGCCTGGCTGTGGTCGATCGCGGCCTGCAGCATCTCGCGCTCGGGTGCGAACCAGAAGCCGTTGTAGATCAGCTCGGCATACTTGGGCATCAGCTCGTCCTTGAGGTGCGCTGCACCGCGATCGAGCGTGATCGATTCGATCCCGCGGTGGGCCCGGGCATAGATCTCGCCGCCGGGGGTCTCGTACATCCCGCGGCTCTTCATGCCGACGAAGCGGTTCTCGACCAGATCGAGCCGGCCGATGCCGTGCTTGCGACCCAGGTCATTGAGCGCGGCCAGCAGCGTCGCCGGGCTCATCGCCGTGCCATTCAGCGCGACGCCATCGCCCTTTTCGAAATCGATGGTGATGTATTCCGGCGCGTCGGGCGCGTCTTCCGGATTGACCGTGCGCGAATAGACATAGTCCGGGGTCTCGTCCCACGGATTTTCCAGCACCTTGCCCTCGGACGAGGTGTGGAGGAGGTTCGCGTCGGTCGAAAACGGGCTTTCGCCGCGCTTGTCCTTGGGCACCGGGATCTGGTGCGCTTCGGCCCAGGCGATCAGCGCGGTCCGGCTGGTCAGGTCCCATTCGCGCCAGGGAGCGATCACCTTGATATTGGGATCGAGCGCATAGGCCGAGAGTTCGAAGCGAACCTGGTCATTACCCTTGCCGGTCGCGCCGTGGGCCACGGCATCGGCGCCGGTTTCATGCGCGATCTCGACCAGCCGCTTGGAGATCAAGGGCCGCGCGATCGAGGTGCCGAGCAGGTAATCGCCTTCATAGCGGGCATTGGCGCGCATCATCGGGAAGACGAAATCCCGCACGAACTCTTCGCGCAGGTCGTCGATGTAGATGTGCTCATCCGGCACGCCCATCAGCTTGGCCTTGGCGCGGGCTGGCTCCAGCTCTTCGCCCTGGCCCAGGTCGGCGGTGAAGGTCACGACCTCGCAATTGTAGGTCACCTGCAGCCACTTCAGGATCACCGAGGTATCGAGGCCGCCCGAATAGGCGAGGACCACACGCTTGATGTCCGACATTGACCGACTCCCGCTGGAAACTGCGGGGCGCGGCTAGCAGGCGGGGGGCGGGGGCGCAATGATTGCGTTTGCCATTTGTCCAAGCCGCGATAGCCTCGCGCCATGGCCCCCTGGATCCAGATCGCTGAACCTCATGACCTCTCGCAGTGGCAACGCCCGCTGCGCGATCCGCCCGCTGCGCTCGCTGGCGCCGAAGCGAAGGGCGTGCAGCAGGCCAGCGGCCCGTTTGTGCCCTATGCGCGGATGGTCGAGCCCGGCGGAGACGCGGTGGCCGATGGCGTCTGGCGCCACCCCGATGGCACGCTGACCGTGGCCTGCACCATTCCGATGCCGGGCGTGAAGGCTGCCATGTGGGACTGGTGGTTCGGCTGGCACAGCCTTTCCAGCGCCCGTTACCGGCTATGGCATCCCACGGCCCACCTGCGCTCGCAACTGGCCCGGGACATGCGGCACTTGCCGGTGGGGCGTCCGCGCTATGTCGGCAATGTCAGCGCCGTGGACGAGTATATTGGCAGCGAGCTGACCCGGCTTGCGATTGCTTTTGTGGCACCAGAGGCGTTTGGCATCGATCCCGTCCGCGTCGATGCGCTGGGTACGGCCATCTGCGCCAATGTTTCGCTGCGGCAGGAGCGGATCGACAACGGCCAGCTGGTTCACCTGATCGAGGACACGGCGGATGGTTGCGTGATGCACAGCCGTTTCCACCTGGGCAGTCTGCGCAGCCGGATCCCGCTGGTTGGGCCATTGCTGACGCTGGCAGTCAATCGTCCGGCGGCCCGGCGCCGATTGCTGGGTGACAGTCTTGGGCTGGCCCTGCTGCGCCACTGTTTTGAGGAAATGCATCACCTGGCCGCAATCCTGCCCAGTCTGCACGCCCGCTTTGGAGAGGAATGACCATGGCCAAGGCAGAACTCAAGACCAAGGCGACGGAAGTGAGCGTGGCGGATTACATCGCCGCCGTGCCGGATGAGCGGCGGCGCGAGGAAGCCGCGGTAATCGACGCATTGCACCGCCGCGTGACGGGTCTCGAACCGGCGATGTGGGGCCCCTCGATCATCGGTTACGGCAGCTACAGCTACAAATACGACAGCGGCCGCGAAGGGACGATGTGTCGCGGCGGGTTCAGCCCGCGCAAGGCGGCGCTGACGGTCTACCTGATGGGCAATTACTGCAATCATCAAGCCAAGGCCGATGACCTCTTCGCGCGGCTGGGCAAGCACAAGACCGGCAAGTCCTGCCTCTACATCAACAAGCTGGCCGATGTGGACCTGGCCGTGCTGGAAGAGCTGGTGGCGCTGAGCTGGCAGTGCATGAACGAGGCCTATCCGGAATGAGCGGCCTTGTGGCAGCGTTACGCTGAAGTTGACACAGTTGACACTGAGTTCGCTTCTTCCCACATCATGAAGTTGTTGAAATAATGGGTGTTTCACGCCTTTTTTTTGGTGTGGAATCTATTCGCGGCGAACTCCGATCGGCAGGGCAAGTACTCTGTCTGATAGAGTGGAATTCCATCCCCTAAGAAAAAACTAAGACATTCCTCACGCCGGCCACAGGACTTGCCCCACCGATCCGTTCGAACAGGCGCGTGGAACAACGGTTCCGTACCATCGAGGGGAATGACCATGCACAGCTTGACTAAGTTCACCGCCTTAGCCGCCGCCCTCAGCCTGAGCGCGACCGCCGCCCAGGCGCAGACCTTCATATTCCAGGCGACCCAGACCAAAGCGGTCAATACCGGCGGCCAGGCACCCGGCGGCGGTGCTTTCGCCGGGGCGATGACCACCGGCACCCAAGTGGTCACCACGGCTGACGGCAAGAAGGTGACCGAAACCTACACCTGCATCGGCATGACCCAGCCGCCACGCGACTCGGTGTTCCAGTTCAGCACCATTTGCGATTCGACCGGGCCCAACGGCGATGCCTCGTCGGTCTGGGGCTGCAACTTCGTCAAACCCGATAGCAACGAGATCTCCTGCGTCGGCGGGCTGGTCGGCAAGACGGGCAACTACGCCGGGCGTCGCGGCACCGTGACCTTCCACGGGGTCAATGGCAACGGACCGGGTACGGGGCAGTGGCTTAACTGACCCGGGCCCGGCGCGGGGCAGGCAAGCGACCCGGCCTGCCCCGCGCCAAACCGTGATCTGCCCCCTTTCTAAGCAACCCAAAATTTGTCTTAGTTTTGGCCCAGAAAGAGGGTTGGAATGGCAAGGAGAGGCAGGGTTCGAACCCCTGGTGCGCCTTCTCCAATGTCCATAAGTGTCTCGCTATAAGCCAATCCCGATATGATCGAAACTCGTCCGCTCTAGCCAAGTTGACCGCCGGGGAGTCCGGGGTGACGAAAACAGGTGAGGGGTGCGAAGTGCCAGCCGCTACTCCGCCGCCGCCCGCTCCAGATGCCAGGTCGGCACGCCCTCCGCTGCGGACAACCGCGCCATCTCGGCCGTGATGTAATCCCGCGTCACCGGCAGGACGCCTTCGCGTTTGGTCGCCTGGACGTGGAAGTTGACCATAGTGCCGTTGCGGAAGCCCTGTTCGGCGCCAACCAGGTAGAACTGCCACATCCGGAAGAAGCGCTCGTCGAACATCGCGACGATCTGCTCGCGGTGGAGCACGGCGCGGCGGTACCATTCGGCCAGGGTCCAGGCGTAGTGGACGCGCAGCTCCTCGATGTCGGCGATCTTCCAGCCGGTCTGCTCATGCGCAATCGCCAGATCGCTGACGCAGGGTAGGTAGTGGCCGGGGAAGATGTACTTGCGCACCCAGGCATCGGTCGAGCCGGACATGCCGGGCTTGCCGATCGTGTGAGTCAGCATCACGCCATCGTCGGCCAGCAGGCCAAAGGTCTTGCCGTAGTATTCCTCGTAATGCGGCTTGCCGAGGTGTTCGATCATGCCGATCGAGCTGATCCGGTCAAAGGTGCCGGTGACATCGCGGTAGTCGATCAGCTCGAACTTCACCTTGTCGGCCACGCCCGCCGCCTCGGCCCGTTCGTTGGCGAACTTGACCTGGTCCGGCGCCAGGCTGACGCCCAGCACTTCGCAGCCGTAATGGCGATTGAGGAACAGCCCGAACCCGCCCCAGCCGCAGCCGATGTCGAGCACGCGCATATGGCGGGCATCGCGCGGCAGGTTGAGCTTGGCGGCGATCAGCGCCTTCTTGTCGACCTGGGCCTGCTCCAGCGTGTTCGCCGGATCGGTGAAATAGGCCATCGAGTACATCCGGTCCTCATCGAGGAACAGCTCATAGAACTCGCGGGTCAGGCCATAGTGATGGACCACGTTCTTGCTGGCGCGGCTGCGGTAATTGATCTGGTCGAGTCGCGAGCCCAGCCGATCGAGCAGCTTCTTGGTGGGGCTGGGGGGCTTGAGGCCGGTGCCGGACCCGGCGGCATTGGCCATGACCAGCAGCACCATGTCGCGAATGTCGTGTGGCGGCTCCACCTCCAGCCGCCCGTCGGTATAGGCCTCACCCGCGCCGAGCCGGGGATCGCGAGCGATGTGCAGCGCTGCGCCCTTGTCGGTCAGGCGGATGGTGACGGGATCGGCGGAAAGATCGCCATAGCGGTGTTCGCTGCCGTCATGATCGACGACACGAAGCTGACCTTGCTTGATCAGCGCGCGGAGCATCTTGTCGAGCAGCCACATAAGGCAAGAGACTATGCCTCTTGCCAGCCAGTGCAAGCCCCAATCAGCCCAGCCAGCCGAGGACCTCGGCGAGCTGCCACAGGCCGAGCAGCAGGAACAGCAGTGCGGCAATGGTGCGGGTGAGCTTGAGCGAGACCTTTTCAACCAGCTTTTCGCCCAGGAACACGGCCGGGCCATTGGCCAGCATCATGCCCAGCGTGGTCCCGGCGGCGACGACCAGCACGGAGTGGTACTGCGCGCCCAGGGCAATGGTCGCCACCTGGGTCTTATCGCCCATTTCGACCAGGAAGAAGGCGACCAGCGTGGTCAGGAAGGCGCTGCCGCGGTGGGTAACGCTGTCCTCGTCCTCGTCGAGCTTGTCGGGCACGAGGGTCCAGGCGGCCATGGCGATGAAGCCGAGGGCAATGGCAATCCGGAACCACGGCGCGTCGATCAGCCCGGCCACCTGGCTGCCGACCAGCGCCGCCAGGGCGTGGTTGGCCATGGTGGCGACGAAGATCCCAAGCAGGATCGCAACCGGCGCGCGCAGCCGGGCCGCCAGCACGATTGCCAGCAGCATGGTCTTGTCGCCAATTTCCGCAAGCGCGACGACCGCAGTCGACGCGAAGAAGGCTTCGAACATTACAGACCTCTGGCCAAGAACAGCACGTCGCGCGGCTGGGCGAGCAGGTGCTGTCCGGAATCGATGTAGAGCGTCTCGCCGCTGGCGGCCCAGCCTTCGGCCAGGAACAGCGCGGCGTCGGCCAGTTCCTGCGGGTCGGTCAGGCGCTGGAGCAGGTTCATCCGCCCGCTGGCCTCATGCTCTTCCTCACGCTGGTCGAAGCTGGGCATCATCGCGCCGGGGGCGAGGCCATATACGCGGGCTTCCGGGTCCTCCTGTGCCATCGCCAGCATGGTCACGGCGGCGGCAAAGGCCTGCTTGGCCATCGTGTAGCTGAAGAAATCAGGATTGGGGTTGAGCAGCTTCTGATCCAGCAACTGGATCACCCGCTTGCCCCCTTTCGCCCGGGCCTGGGCCAGGAAAGCCTGGGCCATGCGGGTGGGGGTTTCGGCGTTGACCGTGATCGCCTCGGCAAAGACCGCCGGGTCAATGGCCGCGCCATCGTCATAGCGGAACACGGCAGCGCAATTGACCAGCACCCGCCAGTCATCCAGCCGCGCCGCCACATCGGCCACCATCGCCAATGCCGCTTCGCCATCGAGCAGGTCGCACTGAACCACTTCCGCCGATGGCAGCGTGGCCGCCAGCGCATGGGCCGCGTCGGGCGAATGGTGCGCGTGGATCACCACATGCCAGCCAGCATCGGCAAAGCTGCGCGCCAGCACTGCGCCGATGCGCTTGCCAGCGCCAGTAATGAGAACGGCCGGGGACATAGGGATTGCCCTATGCACACCCGGCCGCGCTCGGCAAAGGGTTAGTTCAGCTTAGCGGCCCAGGCGCCGACTTAGCGGCAACGCGTCGGGCCCTTGGCCAGCTCGTTACCGATCAGCGCGCCGGCGGCGGCGCCCAGGATCGTGCCGGTGGCGCGCTCACCGCGGGTATCGATGGCCCGGCCGAGCAGGGCACCGACGGCTGCGCCGACCAGCAGGCCAACCGTGCCATCGCCGCGGCGGCAGTAATAGCGGCCATCGTCACCCTGCCAGTAGCGGATGCCGTTATCGGTGCGGCGATAGGCGATATCGCCGTTCTTGGCGCGATAGCCATGGGCCGGGGCCCAGCGCGGCGGATCGGCGAAAGCCTGGGCCGAGGGGAGGGCGGCCGTCGCCAGCGTGGCGGCGATCAGGGTTTTGCGAAACATCGGCGTTCTCCTGTTGTCGAAACTCGTGGAGGCAGCTTCTATCCCTTAACCTGAACGCTGGATTTCACCGGTTGGTAAACCGTGGCGTTTGCGCGCCCAGCCGAGCAAATCAGCCCAGCGCGGCCTGTTTTTCCTCGGCCAACCGGTCCAGTTCGGCGCGGCTGAGCTTCTGGGCGGTGGTCTTGAGCTGGCCGCAGGCGGCATCGATATCGCGCCCGCGCGGGGTGCGCACCGGGGCGCTGATGCCGGCTTCGAACACGATCTCGGAAAAGCGCCGGATCCGCTCTGGCGTGGAGCATTCATAAATCGCGCCCGGCCAGGGGTTGAACGGGATCAGGTTGACCTTGGCCGGCAGCTTGTATTGCTTGATCAGGCGGACCAGCTCGCGCGCGTGCTCGTCGCTGTCATTCTTGTCCTTCAGCATCACGTATTCAAAGGTGATGCGGCGGGCATTGCTGGCACCGGGATAGTCGGCACAGGCCTGGAGCAGTTCCTCCAGGCCGTACTTGCGGTTGATCGGCACGATCTCGTCGCGGATCTCCTTGGTCACGGCGTGAAGCGAGACGGCCAGGTTCACCCCGATCTCCTCACCGCACTTGGCCATCATCGGCACGACACCGCTGGTCGACAGCGTAATGCGGCGCTTGGACAGGGCCAGGCCATCACCGTCCATCACCAGCTTCAGCGCATCGCGGACATTGTCGAAGTTATAGAGCGGCTCACCCATGCCCATCATCACGATGTTGGTGAGGAGGCGTCCGTCGGACGAATAGCCGCCGTCATCATCGACCAGGTCGTCGCCCAGCGCGGAAAGGTCGGCCTGGCCGGCCTTGGGCCATTCGCCCAGCGCATCGCGCGCCAACATGACTTGGCCGACGATCTCGCCCGGCGTCAGGTTGCGGACCAGCCGCATGGTCCCGGTATGGCAGAACCGGCAGTTGAGCGTGCAGCCGACCTGGCTCGAAACGCACAGCGTGCCGCGATCGGCATCGGGGATGAAGACCATCTCATACTCATGGTCGTCCGCCGTCTTGAGCAGCCATTTGCGGGTGCCGTCGCTGGAATGCTGGCTCAGCACGATTTCCGGACGGCCAATCACGAAGCGTTCGGCCAGCCATGGGCGCATTGTCTTGGCGATATCGGTCATCGCTTCGAAATCGGTGACGCCGCGATGGTAGAGCCAGTGAAACACCTGCTTGGCGCGCAGCTTGGCGGCCTTGGCATCCAGCCCCGCGCTCTCGAACAGTTCGGCAATCCGCCTGCGCGGCAAGCCGATCAGGTCGATGCGACCATCCTCACGCGGAGTGATGTCGCGCGCGACGGGTACGGGATCGATGTGGCCGGGAATCTGCATGCCGCGCGATATAGGGAACGCGGCCCGAAAGCGCAAAGGCGCGTAAAATGGGCGGCTACCGCGCCACGGGCTCCACCTGTCCTGCAGCGCGAAACTATTGCGCCGCAAGCCGCTTCTCCCCGCGCCTGCAAGACTTGGGCACCACAGGTTGGAGATTTATCAATGAAGAAGTTCCTCGCAGCATTGGCTGCCGGCACCATGCTTTCCGCCACCCCGGCCATCGCCCAGGATGCCCGCGCCACCTTCACCGGCCCTCGAGTCGAAGCTATCGTCGGTTGGGATACGAGCCGCTCGGGCAGTTCGGTCGATGACGAAACGACGCGCGATCTCGATCAGTCAGTCAACGGCCTGCTCTATGGTGGCGGGATCGGGTTTGACTTCGCGGCCGATGAGAACTTCGTGGTCGGTGTTGAAGCGGAAATGACGGATAGCACCGCCAAATCCGATACCGATACGATCCCCAACACCTTCAACCTGGGCCGGGTTGAAACCGGGCGTGACATTTATGTCGGCGGCCGGGCAGGGTTTATCGTCGGCCAGAACATGCTGATCTATGCGAAGGGTGGTTACACCAACGCACGCTATAACCTGGCCGGCACCGATGGGACGGTCAATCTCAACCAGCGGATCGATACCGATGGCTGGCGCGTCGGCGCCGGGGTGGAAATGGCGGTCAGTACCAACGCCTTTGCCAAGATCGAATATCGCTATTCGAAATACGGGGAAGCCGAGTTCGATTTTAACGGCGAAACGCCGGATTCAAGCCGCTTCCGGATCGATACCGATCGTCACCAGGTCGTCGCCAGCGTGGGCGTGCGTTTCTAACGCCGCCTAGCGCAGACGGGCGCAGCCGACGGCGGCGGCATCCATCGCCGTCGCTGCCCCGTCGAGCGACCAGGTATTCGTAAAACCGCGCCCGTCCGCACCGCGCGCGCTGACTGTCATTTCCCCGGCTGAGCGCATGGCGGCGACAATCGCCGCGTCCATCCGCTTGTCTGCGGCCCAGGCATCGCCGCCACCGCCGACCAGGGCGTAGCGCTGCCCGCTCATGATCAGGGTGATCGGTGCCCCCGGCTGCAATTTGCGCGAGAGGCGGAAATGGACCTGCCCGCGCACCTGCTGGCGCGGCCAGGTGCCGATAGTAGCATAGGGCCGGTAATCGCGCTTGAGCGTAGAGGGCGCGGCCATGGCAATCGCATAGCAGCGCGGCCCGCCCGGCGCCTGCGCATCGCTGAACGCGCCCCAGGTCCCGAACATGCCCAGGCTTTCCCGCGCCATGACGGGCACAGCGATCAGGGCCGACAGGACCAGGCAGGCAAGCGAGCGGGCAAGGCGCATTGCGGCCTATTCCCCAATCAGATCGAGATAGGCAACCACATCGTTGTCAGTGGCGATGAACAGGCCGTCCTGGACTTCGGCCGGTTGCTGGGCCGCATGCTGCAGCGCCTCGGCCAGCGGGCCGTAAAGCAGAGTGGTCGCCGCGCCGCCGATCGCTTCGCTGTCGAGGTGATAGAGCCGCACTGTGGCCTGATCGAAGGTGGTTCGCATCTGGCCTATGTGGCGGGCTGAAGCGCGCGCTGCAATGGTCCGCGTAGGATCAATGCCAGCAGTCCGCCGGCCGCAGGCACGGCCGCATTGATCGTCCAGAAGGCAGCGGGGCTCATCTGGTCATAGAAACTGCCCAGCCAGCCGCCGCCGACCGATCCGATGAACAGCGACAGGAAGGTTGCGCCCATCATGGTGGAATTGACCCTCGCCGGGGCATTGGAGGAAACCAGCGCCAGCAGCACCGGCCAGTACCACATGAAGGCCACGCCCATGCCCAGGTAGCCCGCCAGCGCCCAGACTGCGGGCACGGTTCCCGGCTGCGGCGAAAGCGCGCTGCCAGCAGCAAAGGCCAGGGACGAGAGCGCGACCAGCAGGCTGCCGATCGCGATCTTGGTAATGCCCGATGGCTCGTTCTGGCGGCGGGCCTGCCAGGCCCACAGCACGATCAGGCAAGGGGCGATAAGGATGCTGGAGAAGGAATCGAGCGAATTGAACCAGCCGACCGGAACCGTGCCCGCCGGAGTGGTCAGATCCACATAGCCATCGATCCAGATCATGCCGATCCCGCTGATCATCAGGAAGCCGACCGAAGCCGGGATGACCAGCGCCACAATCACAACAAGCGCGACCAGGCGGCGGCTGTCGCCTGCCGCCGCCAGAGGCAGCTCGGCAGCGGCCGCGCGGGCCGGGCGGCCATCGGGCAGGTGCCGCCCGCCGCCCAGGTAGACCGCCAGCGCCAGCAGCATCAGCACTGCCGCAACGGCAAAGCCGGCGTGCCAGCCATAGGCTGCCGCAACTGCCGCGGTTACCAACGGCCCGATTACCGCGCCGACATTGATTCCGGTCGAAAAGATCGCATAGCCGCGCTGCCGCAGGGATTCAGCCTCAGCCGGGTAAAGTGCGCCGACCTGGGTGGTGATATTGCCCTTAAGACAGCCCGATCCCAGGATCAGCATGAGCAGGGCGATCAGGAACGTCTGGTCCAGCGACATCGCCAGGTGCCCCGCCGCCATCAGTACGGCACCCAGGGTTACAGTCCGCCGCGTGCCGAGCCAGCGGTCGGCCACCAGGCCGCCCAGGATCGGGGTGAAATAGACCAGTCCGCCGTACCAGCCGAACACCAGCGAGGTGAAGGCAATGTCCGACATCGGTCCGCGAAATTCGAAGAAGTGACGGAGCGCGGCCAGGCCCCAGACGTGTTCGGCGTGGCCCGGCTTGAGCAATTGCTTGGTCATGTAAAGCGCCAGCAGCGCCATCATGCCGTAATAGGAAAACCGCTCCCACAACTCGGTGAAGGCTAGCACCCACAACCCGCGCGGATGCTGCTCACGTCCGGCGGTGTCGATAGTTTGTGTCGCCATGCCCCGGTCCCCCTGATCGGGAAGGCTAGGCGCATGCGGGCGGATTATGAAACGATTTCGCGGGCTCAGTCCGAGGGTTCGCGGCGGCTGCCGTCCAGCAGCCGGGCGCTGCGCTCTGCCTCGGCGGCGAGGCGATCGCGCTCGGCCTTGCCGAGCCCGTGCTTGGCGCGATTTTGCGCAGCCTGCGCGGCAGAGTCAGCGCGGGCGCGGGCCTTGCGGGCCAGGCGCAGGTTGATCACTTCAGCCATGCTTCCCCCATCGCAGAAACGGCGCGCCGGGGGAAGTCGTCAGCCTACCAGGAACTGGGAATCCGGTAGAAGGCATAGCGCTTGACCTTGCCTTCGATCAGGTGCTTGCCCAGCTTGGCGCGCAGCTCGTCGGCGCCTTCGGAGGTGCGGCAGACCACATGGGTGCCGAGCTGGGGAAGCGGTTCGATCGCGCTGATCCGGATCTTGGCGGCATCGCAGGCGCTCTGCACTTCGGCTTCGCTGAGCGATAGGTTCATCGCACGGCTCATGCTGCCAGGCTCCAGCCCGTGGCGGCAGACGCGCCAAGGTCGTGCTGATGTCCGGCGATGGTCCCGGCAATTGCGGCGGCTTCACCAAGCAGGGTCAGGCGCTGGCCGGCACAGCCGGTTGCAGCGGCGCGCATCAGCATGCGTTGATGGCGAAAATATTGGGAGTTGAGATCCATGGACAGCTCCTCAGCTTGTAAGCGGGAGCGCGAGGAGTCTCTCAGCCGCGAGCGCTTACCTAGGGTCTGCTCACGATGGGCCCGCTATGGGCCTTTCTGCGCAATTAGCAAGGCATTCAGGGCTGCGGGCCAGGTTGCGGATAAGTGATCGCAACAACTTCCCATTCCTTTTCGCCGCCGGGCAGATGAACCCGGCGCAGATCACCCACTGTTGCGCCGCGCAGCGCGCGCGCGATCGGGGCAGACCAGCCGATCAGGCCCGCGCCTGCGTCCTGTTCGTCATCACCGACCAGGGTCAGGGTGCGCTGGTTGTCATCCTCGTCCGCAATGGTGACGGTCGCGCCGAACCAGGCGCGGCTGCGGTCTTGCTGGCCGGCGGGATCGACCACCCGGCAGAACTTCATCCGCCGCGCCAGATGGGCCAGCTCGCGGTCAATCTCGCGCATCCGCTTGCGGCCATAGAGGTAATCGCCGTTCTCGCTGCGGTCGCCGTTGCCGGCAGCCCAGCTCACGATCTCGACGATCGCCGGGCGCTCGGTGCCCAGCAGGTGATCGTACCGCGCCCGCAGTGCGGCCATCCCTGCTGGCGTGATCGGCGGTCCGTCTGGCTTCAAGGCCTTATCCCGGCGTCCGCTTGCCGATGAACCGGCTGAGCGGATTCGGCCCGCCCATCCCCGCCTTGTCCGGGTTCATCGCTTCATAGACCACGGCGTTCTCCAGCACATGCTGGACATAACCGCGCGTCTCGGTCAGCGGGATGCGCTCGATCCATTCAATCCAATCGATTCCGCCATGACGCGGATCGCCGTTGGCGCGTATGAACTTGTTCACGTTGCCCGGCCCGGCGTTGTAGGCAGCCACCGCCAGCGGATAGCTGCCGCCGTAATAATCAAGCATTCGCCGGAAATAGGCGTCGCCCAAGGTGATGTTGTAGCCCGCGTCCCGGGTCAGGGCTTCGGGGACATACTCCAACCCCAGCTTGCCGGCCTGTTCGCGCGCCGTGCCCGGCATCAGCTGCATCAGGCCGCGCGCGCCGGCGTGGCTGATCGCGTTCATGGCGAACTGGCTTTCCTGCCGCGTGATCGCGTGGACCATGGTCCAGTTGGAACCGGCGGTTACCGGGATCAGTGGGTAGCCGGTCTTGTGGAACTCCCCAAACCCGTCGGTATGGGCCGCCTGTGCCAGGATCACGGCGAGGTCGCGGCGGCCAAGCTCGCGGGCCAGGTCCGCCACCATGACATGGTCGGCCTCGGTCATGGCCTGATCGCTGATTTCGCGGAAAAAGCGGACGCCGGTTGGCCAATCGCTCTCACGCGCCACTTCGCGCACGGCCATGGTCAGCGGGCGGGCGTTGAAGGCGGCGCGCTCGGCCGGGGTGGGAATGGCAGCGGGCACGCGGTTGAAGGCGGGCAGGGGGCGGCCCAGCCACTCGAGCGAGAGCTGGCCATAGAACTGCTCAGGATAGATCGCCGCCATTTCGAAATAGCGGTTCGCCTCAGCCAGGTTGCCGGCCTGGGCCATGGCGCGCCCGGCCCAGTAATAGCCCTTGGTGCGGGTCTGCGGGCTGCGCGCGGCGGCGCCATAGCGGTAGAACAGCGGCGCAGCGCGGCTTGCATCGCCGAGCTCGTAGAGCGCCTTCGTCCCGCCTAGCCACATCAGCGAGGTATAGTCATCGCGGATCGCGAAGGTCTGGGCACTGACATCCGTGCCCGGTGGGAAAGTTTCGTCAATGCTGGCGGCGATCCGCACGGCGTTGGCGGCCTCGCTGCGCCGGGCGACGGCCAGCAATTCGCCGATCCAGCGGCGTGCCTCGCGCGGCGGCGCAGCCAGCGGCGGCCGAGTGGCGAGGACCGAGGAGGCCAGGCCGACCTGCCCGGTCGTGCGCAGCATCCGTACCCGGTTGTAGATGTAGCCAGCGTCGCGCAGCACGCTCGGGCCAGGATCGAGACCCTGCGCCGCCGGATCCTGCCCGTTGACCAGGCCAAGCCGGGCCAGGAACACCGGCCGCGCGGCCGGGGAAATGTAGAGCAGCTGCCGCGTCGCCTGGGCGGAATTGTTGTTCCACAGCAGCGCGTCCATCCGCGCGCCGTGGTCCGCCGGGGTCAGCACATTGGCGAGGCGGGCAGAGAGCGCCGCCTCGCTCAGGTCACTCATCGGCCCGCCGCGCCACACTGCGCGGCCCAGCTCGGTCGCCTCGGGCCGGCCCAGGTCGAACAGCGCCAGGGCGTGGCGGGCACGGGCGGCGTTGGTGACGGCGGGATAGCGATCGAAGAAGGCGGCGATCCGCTCGGCCTGCGGGCTTTCCCGCTCGAGCGCGCGCTCGGCATAACCGCGCAGCTTGGCCTCTTCCGGGAACCCCGGATAGCTCAGCAGGAAGCTGGCGTAATCGTCGAACAGGAACCGGTCGGAACTGGTTAGGAGCTTCCAGCGCGCCACGGCCTGGGTCATCGGGCTGGCGGGCGCAGCGGCCTGGGCCGCGCGCGCACGGTCCCAATCAGCGCCATCCTGCGCGGAAGCAACGGAAGGAGTAATTGCCAGGCTTGCCAGCAGCAAAGCAAATGTCGTGCGGACCATGCTGGACATTCTCGGCAAAGGCTCCTTATCAGGCGCTGAACGAAGCGGCCGCCGCGGGATGGGCTGCCGCTGGTCCTATGGGCCAAGAGGAAGGGTAAAGTCCATGTTCTCCGGCTCGATTCCGGCGCTTATCACCCCGTTCACCACAGGTTCGGTGGACGAAGCGGCCTTTCGCCGGCTGGTCGATTGGCAGATTGCCGAAGGTTCAGCCGCGCTGGTCCCCTGCGGTACCACGGGCGAAGCTCCGACGCTGAGCAATGACGAGCAGCACCGCCTCTTCGCCGTAACGGTTGAGGCAGCGGCCGGCCGCGTCCCGGTCATCGCCGGGTGCGGCAGCAACGATACCCAGACCGCGCTTTGGCACATGCAGGAAGCCAAAGCGCTGGGCGCCGATGCCGCACTGATGGTCGCGCCCTATTACAACCGCCCCAGCCAGGCCGGGCTGCTCGCCCACTTCAGCTACCTGGCCGAAAAGGTCGATCTGCCGATCGTGCTCTACAACGTGCCGGGCCGGACCGTGACCGATATCAAGCCCGAAACCGTTGCCGAACTGGCCCGCCGATTCCCGGATCGGATCATCGGCATCAAGGACGCCAGCGGTGACATGACCCGGCTCACCGCGCACCGCCTGGCGCTTGGCCCCGGCTTCGTCCAGCTCTGCGGCAACGATGACATGGCGCTGCAATACAACGCTGGCGGCGGGGTGGGTTGCATCTCGGTCACCGCCAATGTCGCCCCGCGGCTCTGCGCCGAATTCCAGGCCGCCAGCCTGGCCGGTGACACGGCCAGGGCGCACGAACTCAACGAACGGCTATTCCCGCTGCACCAGGCGCTGTTCACCGACGCTTCGCCGGGACCGGTGAAGTACGCGCTGACCCGGGTATGCGACTGGTTGAACGAGGAAGTCCGCTTGCCGCTGGTGGCCTGCAGCGCCGAAAGCCGCCGTGCGGTAGATGCCGGGCTGGCGCACGCCGGGCTGATCTGATCGGCTACATGATCGCGCCGTGGGCGAGAGGGGTCGGTTTTGGCCTGACCTTCTATCCCAAGGCGCTGATCTATGGCTGGCTGATCTTCGGCTCCTATGACTTGGCCTTGCGCCACGGCTCCGAAGGGTGGTCGAAATAGCGGACCCAGAAGTAGCGCCAGGGCACAGCCAGATAGGCCACAACAATGCCGATGCATTCCCAGAACAGGATCTGCATATCGGGCGGAACCGCGCCCTTGAGCCAGGCTGGCACGAAGAACAGCAGAATGAAGGTGGTCTTCCAGATGATCTCGAAGACCATCAGCGGCAGTATTTGCAGGGGATAGCGAACGGCCAGCAGGCTCATCACCGCCAAGGCTCCCAGCATGGACTTGGCGATGATCCGGCTCGAGGGCCAGGGTTCGGGCTGGAACAACTTCTGGCCCCAGACGCCCGTGCCCATCACCACGGCCATCAGCAGGAAAAGTAGCCGCAAAAAGTGAATACGCCACATGGCGACTGGTGGAAGCGCGGGAGCAGTCGGGGATTCGGTCACATTGGCCTCACGGTTGGTCTGGGCCTTGTCTAATCTCCGTGTGTTATCCTGACGACACAGCAAGTATGACCTTGGCCGCCAATGCCATGACACTTGCCGCCAAGCAGCTAGAGGAACCACTCGGGGCGCCGCGATCTGGCCCAGCCAGGATAGGTTTGAGCCAGACTCAGGCAGCGCGTGTCTGGTCCTCGCCGGTTAGCCTGGGGAATGCTGACATAGCCGTTTCCTTTTTACCGCATCATGCCTACATGCGCCCTAATCATGGCCCGCCCGACCCCCGCAGCATTCGACAAGAAGAAAGTGGTCGCCGAAAATCGGCGGGCGCGGTTCGATTACTTTATCGAGGATACGACCGAGGCCGGGATCGCCCTGACCGGGACCGAGGTGAAGAGCCTGCGGTTTGGCGAAGGCTCGATTGCCGAGGCCTATGCCGAGGTCAAGAATGGCGAGGTCTGGCTGATCAATTCCAACGTGCCCGAATTCAGCCACGGCAACCGCTTCAACCACGTCCCCAAGCGCCCGCGCAAGCTGCTGTTGCATGAGCGCGAGATTGCCCGCTTCACCGGGGCGGTTGAACGCAAGGGCATGACGCTGGTGCCGCTTTCGATCTATTTCAACGGCCGTGGCCGCGCCAAGGTCGAGCTCGCGCTGGCCAAGGGCAAGAACGTGGCGGACAAGCGCGCAACCATCAAGGAACGTGACTGGAAGCGTGACCAGGCGCGAATTATGCGGGACCACAAATGAGCACCTTTTCGTCCCGTATCACGCGCTGGGCCCGGGCCAATATGCCCCGGCGCGAGGAGCTTGAGCACAACCGCTGGGTTGGCCCTTTCGCGCGCCGTCCGGAGCTGTGGCGCTTTACCCGCCGCTCGGTGCCGCGCGGGGTGGCGGTCGGCCTGCTGGTTGGAATCTTTGCGCTGATCCCGGGGATCCAGATCCTGGGTGCCGCGGTGATGTGCGTTCCGTGCCGCGGTAATATCCCGCTGGCCGCGCTGATGACCTTCCTGTCCAACCCGGCGACCACGCCGCTGATTCTGGCCGGGTCGATCTGGCTGGGTAACAAGCTGGGCTTCCACGCCGATCCAGAGACCTTCTACGGGCTCTATGAACGCGGCGCGGGCCTGAGCGAATGGACCAGCTGGTTGCTGTCCGATGCGGCCCCGGCGGCGCTGCTTGGGCTGTTCATCATTTCAACCGTGACAGCGGCGATTGGCTACCTCGTCTCATCCTTTACCTGGACCAGCTGGGTCCGCCGCAAGCGCCGCGCCGCGCAGGAACGGATCCTGGCCCAGCGGCGGCAGCAGGAACCGCTTCAGCCGTGAGCGCGTCCGGCTCTCGCCTGGCCGTCAGCGGGGGTGAGCGGCTGATCGTGGGCGCGGCGCTGGCCGTCAGCCTGGCGCTGGTCTGGCTGGCGACCGGCGAAGTGCTGGTCCTGGCCGCCTTTGCTGCTGGCCTGATCGCGCTGGGCGGACTGATCTGGGCACTGGCCAAGCCCAAGCCGGCAGTACAGCAGGTCGAATATGCCCTGCCGGACTGGTCGGTGACCGTGGCGGCGATCGACCGTCCGGACTGCGCCGTGGCCATCACCGATCGTGCCGGGCGGCTGGTCTGCGCCAACCGTGCCTTCGAAGCGTGGTTCACGACCGCTCACGCCCCGCCGCGCCTACCGGTCGACAATGCCTCGCTTGAACGCTTGGCCAAGGCTGGCCGTTCCGGCTGGCGTGACGGACAGGGCAAGGCCGACGTCATCGAGAACGAGACCGGCCGCTGGAGCGCCGAGGCCCATCGCGCCGGGCGCGGGGACGATTACCTGGTCTGGACGATCAGCCCGCTGGCCAATCCCGATCCGGTGGCCGAGCTGGTGCCGCATCTCGATGGCAAGCTGGGCCGCGCACTGGCCGCGGCCGGGATGGCCGCTGCGATCGTCGATCCCGATGGCAAGATCCGCGCCGCCAGTTCCGGCTTTGCCGCGCGCGCCACGGGCGATCCGGCGGCATTGTTGACCGGCCAGGAGTTCACTGCCTTCCTCCGGCAGGATGAGCGTGACCAGGTCAGCTGGGCGCGCGAGGGGCGGCGCGGCAATCCGCTGACGATGTATTACCTGCCGGTGCGCGATCCCGATGCGCCGGGCGCGGTTGATTACGGCACCACGCCCTCGCTGATGCTGCTGGTCGAGGCCGGGGTTGGCCTGGGCGGCGGCGCAGTGGAGGGCACGGCAGCTGTCCCGCATCTCGAGGCCTTGCTCGGCAACCTGCCGCTGGGCCTGGCCATGGCCGATCGCGATGGGCGGCTGCTCTTCGCCAACCCGGCGTTCATGCGCGCGGCCGGGCGCGAGGGCGAGGCGCCGCCGGTCTATCCGACCGACCTGGTGGTGCAGGAAGACAAGGGCGCGATCTCCGACGCGATCCGCCGCTTCGCCCAAGGCCCCGCCGCCGCGGGCGATCTGGCCGTGCGGCTGCGCACCCAGCCGGAAGACCCGGTGACGCTCAGCCTGGCGGGCGTGCGCGGGCTGGGCGAGGCGGCTGTGCTGCTGAGCCTGACCGATTCCAGCGAGGAGACCCGGCTCAAGCGGCAGGTTGCCCAGGCCACCAAGATGCAGGCCGTGGGGCAGCTGGCAGGCGGCGTGGCGCACGATTTCAACAATGTGCTGACCGCGATCCTCGGCACCTGCGATCTGATGCTGCTGCGCCATACGCCGGGTGACAGCGATTACGACGATATCCAGCAGATCCGTGCCAATTCCAACCGCGCCGCCAGCCTGACCCGCCAGCTTCTGGCCTTCAGCCGCCAGCAGACGCTGCGGCCCGAAGTGCTGCAATTGCCCGACCTGGTGCAGGATGTCTCCACCTTGTTGAAGCGGCTGATCGGTGAAAAGGTGAAGCTTACCGTCACCCATGACCGCGATCTGGGTGCGGTGCGGGCCGATCCCAGCCAGCTGGAGCAGGTGATCGTCAACCTGGTGGTCAATGCCCGCGACGCCGTGCTGGCCAAGGGCGAGATCGGCGGCGGCAAGATTACTCTGGCAACCCGGCGCGTGACCGCTGCTGACGTGCGCGGCATGCGCAGCGCGATCATGCCGCAGGTCGATTATACAGCGCTGGTGGTGGAAGATACCGGCACCGGGATCGCGCCCGATTACCTCGGCAAGATCTTCGAGCCGTTCTTTACGACCAAGGAGCAGGGCAAGGGGACGGGCCTGGGCCTCTCGACCGTCTACGGTATCGTCAAGCAATCGGGCGGGTTCATCTTTGCCGACAGCGAAGTGGGCAAGGGCACGAAGTTCACCGTCTACCTGCCGGTCCACCATGCCACGGCCGAAGAACTGGCCGCCAAGGCCGTCCGCGCCGAACCAGCCGCGCAGTGGGCCGGGGGCGGGCGCGTGCTGCTGGTCGAGGATGAGGACATGGTTCGCGCCGTCGCCGAACGCGCGCTGACCCGCGCCGGCTATACCGTCACCGCCGCCGCCGATGGCGACGAAGGCCTGGCCTATGTCGAGCAGGGGGCGGAGTTCGACCTCGTCCTGTCCGACGTGGTCATGCCCGGCATGGACGGCCCCGCCATGGTCCGCGAAATCCGCGCCCGCCACCCGGCGCTGCCGGTGCTGTTCATGTCAGGCTATGCCGAAGAGCAACTCCGCAAGGAGATCGACATCGCCGACGTCCACTTCCTGCCCAAGCCCTTCACGGTGCAGCAGGTGACCGACAAGGTCGGCGGCGTGCTGATGGCGGCCAAAGCCTGAACAAGGAAAGCATTGCGGATGGCCGGTAGTCAGGACTTTGCCGAGGACCCGCGCAATGCTGGCGTATTGGCGCTGGTTGATGGGGCGCTGGTACCGCTGCAGGAAGCCACCGTCTCGATCTTCGATGCCGGTTTCGGGCTTGGCGACGGGGTGTGGGAAGGGCTGCGGCTGCACCGCGGCGCGCTGCTGTTCCTCGAGGCGCATCTCGATCGCCTCTATGCCGGGGCCCGGGCGATCGCGATCGACGTTGGGCTGTCGCCTGACCAGATGCGCGATGAACTCAAGCGCCTGCTGATCGCCAACTGGATGGAAGACGGCGCGCACCTGCGGCTGATGGTGACGCGCGGGCGCAAACGCTCGATCAACCAGGACCCGCGCCACGCGCTGGGCAAGGCAACGGTGGTCTGCACCGCCGAGTTTAAGGTGCCAAGCGTGGCCGTGACCGGCCTTAACCTGCATATCGGCTCGATCCGCACCAGCGGTGCCGAAACCTTCGACATGCACCTCAATTCGCACAGCCGACTGAACTACATCCGCGCCTTGCTTGAGGCGATCGATCAGGGGGCGGATGAGGCGGTGATGCTGGATCCCCACGGCATGATCGCCTCGTGCAACGCGACCAACCTGTTCTGGGTGAAGAACGGCGAGGTGCGCTGCGCCACCGACCGGTTCTGCTTCCCCGGCATCACCCGCAGCAACGTGATCGCGCTGTGCCAGGGCGGGGCAGCGCCAATCCAGGTCGGCGATTTTCCGCCGCAGGATCTGCTGGCAGCCGATGAGGCTTTCGTCACCGGCACAATGGGCGGGATCACGCCCGTCGCGCGGGTTGACGGCACAGCCTTTCCGCCCGGTGCCGGCCCGGTGACGCAAGCACTCCAAGCCGCCTATGCTGCGCTCAAGGACCAATACGCCAGGGAGCACCCATTGCTGTGACAATCCGGATCGCCATGTGGTCAGGCCCCAGGAACCTCTCGACCGCGATGATGCGCGCGTTCGAGAATCGCACCGACTGCGCGGTCAGCGATGAGCCGTTCTATGCGGCCTATCTGGCTGAGACCGGGCTGGACCATCCCATGCGCGACGAGGTGCTGGCCACGCAGCCCAATGACTGGCGCGATGTGGCCGAGCAGCTGGTCGGCGCTGCGCCAGACGGTAGCGCGCTGTGGTACCAGAAGCACATGACCCACCACATGCTGACCAGTTTCGGGCGCGAGTGGATTGCGGCGTGCCGCAACGTCTTTCTGATCCGCGACCCGGCCCGCGTGCTGGCCTCCTACGTCAAGAGCCGCGAGACGGTGACGCTGGCGGATATCGGTGTGGTCCAGCAAAGCGAGCTGTTCGACGCTGAAGCCAACCGGCTTGGCCATGCCCCGCCGGTGATCGACGCGGCCGATGTGCTGGCCGATCCGGCCCGCACGCTTGGTGCGCTGTGCGCGGCGCTTGGGATTGATTTTTACCCGGCGATGCTCAGCTGGCCCGCCGGCAAGCGCGCCAGCGACGGGGTCTGGGCACCGGCCTGGTATGCCGGGGTCGAGGCCTCGACCGGCTTTGCTGCGCCGGGCGGGCACGCGGCTCCGGTCCTGCCGGCGCACCTCGCGGACATCGCGGCCGAGGCCGAAGAACATTATCTACGGCTGGCAGCGTTCCGGCTCTAGCCGCAGTCCCTACTATCAGGTATAAAAACCTGAATTCACTAACAAAAACGTCTGTTCCAAATTTGTTCTAGTTCCCCTCTTGTTCTCATAGAACAAATTGGGTACACCGAGTCGCAGTTGACCTGCTGGGTCGGCTGGTTAGGCAAGGGGACGGACAATGGCTGCACAACTCAAGCTGATTCAGGAAGGCAAGGAAACGATGGACCGTCAGAAGGCGCTGGAAGCGGCGCTGGCCCAGATCGATCGCGCGTTTGGCAAGGGCAGCGCGATGAAGCTCGGTTCGAAGGAAACGATGGAGGTGGAGGCAATCTCCACCGGTTCGCTCGGCCTTGATATCGCGCTTGGCATCGGCGGCCTGCCGCGCGGCCGTGTGATCGAAGTCTATGGTCCGGAAAGCTCGGGCAAGACCACGCTGGCGCTGCACGTCATCGCCGAAGCGCAGAAGAGCGGCGGCACGGCCGCCTTTATCGACGCCGAACACGCGCTCGATCCGGTCTATGCCAAGAAGCTGGGCGTCAACATCGATGAACTGATCGTCTCGCAGCCCGACACGGGTGAGCAGGCGCTGGAAATCACCGATACGCTGGTCCGCTCGAACGCGATCGATGTGCTGGTGGTGGACTCGGTCGCCGCGCTGGTCCCGCGCGCTGAAATCGAGGGCGAGATGGGCGACAGCCACGTCGGCCTCCAGGCCCGCCTGATGAGCCAGTCGCTGCGCAAGCTGACCGGTTCGATCAGCCGCTCGCGCTGCATGGTGATCTTCATCAACCAGCTGCGCATGAAGATCGGCGTGATGTACGGCAACCCGGAAACCACCACTGGCGGCAATGCGCTCAAGTTCTACGCCTCGGTCCGGCTCGATATCCGCCGCACCGGCCAGATCAAGGACCGCGACGATATCGTCGGCAACACGACCCGCGTGAAGGTGGTCAAGAACAAGGTCGCCCCGCCGTTCAAGCAGGTCGAATTCGACATCATGTATGGCGAAGGCATCTCGAAGATCGGCGAAATCCTCGACCTCGGCGTCAAGGCCGGCCTGGTCGAGAAGTCGGGCGCCTGGTTCTCCTACGATTCGATCCGGATCGGCCAGGGGCGCGAGAATGCCAAAACCTACCTCAAGGAAAATCCCGAGCTCTGCGACCGGCTGGAGGCTGCGATCCGCGGCCAAACCGAAGGTCTTGCCGGGGAGATGATGACGGGTCCCGACGGGGACGACGACATGTAATCTTCCCAGGGGAGGGCGCCCCGTCCCCCAATACCCCAGGGTGCCCTCCACGAAACAGGACCGGCGCGGCGTGCCTTACCAGGCCCCGCGCCGGTCTTTTTCATGCCCCGGCTCTTGACCTTCCTGCCCGGCCATGGACCAAGAGCGGGATGCTGACCCCGACCTTCCATCTCATCGGTTTGCCGACCGACTGCAATTCCTCGTTCACGCGTGGCCCCGCTGCTGCGCCCCAAGCGATCCGTGCGGCGCTCTGGAGCGATCGCGGCAACCTGGCGGCGGAGGACGGGCAGGAAATCGGCCATGACTTCCTGCTGGAGGATCGCGGTGACCTGCCGCTGACCGAAACGGCCGGCGACGATGCCATCATTCGCGCCGCCGTGGCGGAAAGCCTGGGCGCCGGAGCTATCCCGCTGTTGCTGGGCGGCGATCATGCCGTGTCATTCCCGGTGGTCGAAGCAATCGCGGCCAGGCACGGGCCGGTCAACATCCTGCACTTCGATGCCCACCCCGACATCTACGACGATTTCGAGGGCAATCCGCGCAGCCATGCTTCGCCCTTCGCCCGGATCCTCGAAGCGGGCCATTGCCGCCGCCTGGTCCAGGTCGGGATCCGCACTCTCAATCGCCATTGCCGGCAGCAGGCCGATCGCTTTGGCGTGGAGATCGTGCCGATCGCCGATTTCAGCCCAGGCAGGGTCCCGGTGCTGGATGGCCCGCTCTACGTGTCGCTCGATCTCGACGGGATCGACCCATCCGAAGCTCCAGGTGTCTCGCACCCCGAGCCGGGCGGACTGCGGACGCGTGAAGTTCTGACCGTACTGCACGCCCAGACCGCGCAGATCGTTGGCGCTGACGTGGTCGAGCTCAACCCGCGTTTTGACAGCAACGATCGCACCGCGATCCTCGCTGCCAAGCTGGTGCGCGAAATCGCCGCGACGGCCGCCCGGAACCTGCGCTAGGCCGCCTTCACCACCCGCGCTGTCTCCGCCTTGACCACCTCGTCGGCGAGCTTGCCGGACAGTTCTGCCAGGTGATCGGGTTCGGCGACGAAGCTGGCGAGGCCCTGGCTGAGCGAGCGCAGTTCAGCATCAAGTCCAGCAATAGCCGCCTCGGGCAGCAGCGCCTCGACCCGTTCCCACCGCGTCCAGTCCGGGTGCGGTGACATGCCCAGGATCTGCCCGCGGCGGCTCGAGAGGACCGATCCGGCCTTCGATCCGCTCCCGGCCGGGGTATCGACCGTCACTTTCATCACCGGCTCCAGCAAATAGGGCGCGGCCTGGGCCAGCGCCTCGGCCATCGCCATGCGTCCCGCGATCCGGAAGGCGAGTTCGGAGCTGTCGACCGCGTGGAACGAGCCGTCGGTCAGGGTGACCGCAACATCGACGACCGGGAAACCCAGCGGGCCTCGCTCCATCGCGTCACGGATCCCGGCTTCGACTGCCGGGATATACTGACGCGGGATCGCGCCGCCGGTGATCTTGTCCTCGAAGACAAAGCCTTCGCCGCGCTCCAGCGGGCGGATCGCAATCACGCAATCGCCGTACTGGCCGTGACCGCCCGACTGCTTCTTGTGCCGGCCGCGTGCTGTTGCCGCCTTGCGGATCGATTCGCGGTAAGCGATGCGCGGCGGCCGGCAATCGACCGCCACGCCATAGCGCCGTTGCAGACGGCCGAGCACGACCTGCAGGTGCTCATCGTTGATCCCGCGCAGCACGGTCTCGTGGCTGGCCTGATCCTGGGTCCATTCGAGCGCCGGGTCCTCCTCGCACAGGCGGTGGAGCGCGGTGGAAAGCTTGACGTCGTCACGCCGGTCGCGCGTGGTGATGGCCAGCGCAGCATTGCGCGGTGGATAGCTGACCAGCAGTGCTTCGGGATCGTGCCCCTTGGCCCCGATCAGCATCCCGCTGCGCGCACCCTCGATCCGTGCGATGGCCACGACATCGCCGGGCCGGGCGCCCGGCTGCTTGGCGGTCTTTTCACCCTGGACAAAGAACAGCGATCCGGCCCGCGCCGCTTCACTGCCGATCACCAGCTCGTCGCCTTCACTCAGCGGCTTGCCCAGCACGCGGCCCAGCGCGAGGCGACCCATTGCCCCGCCATTGGCGATTTTGAAGACATGGATGCCGCCGGCGTCAGCGCCCAATCGCTGTGCTGCCGCATCGGGGGCAGGGGCCTCGTGCCGCAACAGCTTGAGCAGGCGGTGCACGCCACCACCCGTCAGCGCCGAGCCGAGCAGCACCGGCACGACCTTGTTGCCCGCCGTATCGGCGGCCAGGTCGGCCATGACCAACTGCTGGTCGGGCTGCTCGTCCAGCAGCAGGGCCTCCATCAGCGCGTCGTCGAAATCGGCGAGCGTCTCAAGCAGGTGGGTGCGTTCGGCGCGTTCGCGTTCCAGCACCTCGCCGGGGATCTCGACCCGCTCGCTCTCCTTGCCAGGGCGATAGCGATAGGCGCGCTCCAGCGCGAGATCGACATAGCCAGTGACCTGCTCGCCCTCTCGCAAGGGAATCTGGCGCAGCGCCAGCGGCTCGCGACTCATTGGCTGGAGCGCGGCGACGGTATCGCGCACGGCCCCGGCGCGGGCGTTCTCGATCTTGTTGATGAAGATCGCGTGCGGCACGCCCAGGGCATCGAGCCGCCGCAGGACTGGCTCGGCCAGCACGGCCCGCTCGGGCGCCGGGTCGATCACCACCAGCGCCAGGTCGGCCGATTGCAGCGCGGTCAGGCCATCGGCGGCGAAGCCCGCGCCGCCCGGCGTGTCGATCAGGGCATAGGAATCGCCCAGGTAGTCAAAGTGGGTGAGGTTGATTTCGGTTGAGCCGCGCCGCGCGCGAGCTTCCGGGCTGGCATCGCCGACCGTGGTTCCGGCCTCGACACTGCCCTGTCTGGTTATGGCGCCGCTGGCGAAGAGCAGCGCCTCGGCGAGGCTGGTCTTGCCCGTGCCGGCCGGCCCCACCAGCGCGACCGCACGGGTTCCCCTGCTGCCGGAATGATTGCCTGATTGAGTGTTACCCATCGTCCGCCTCCTCATGCTCGTGAAGGCGCGTCGGGCGCTGCTGTCGCGCTCGGCGCGTCAGGATGCAGGGATGCTCTGCCTGTTCCTGGTGAGTCGCAAGTGGAATCTCTGTTGTCTCGCGCCGCATGCCGACCTAGCCTCTCCGCATGACGACAGAGATGGATTGGCGCACGCAGGTCGGGCGCAGCTGGGCGCAGAACTATGCGCTGACTGACCGGTCCTTTGCCGGGCTGACCCAGGTATTGCTGGAACGCGCCGCGCCATTGGTGGGCAAGGCCGTGCTGGATGTCGGGTGCGGGGCCGGTGAGCTGTCGCTGGCGTTGGCCCGCCAGCATGCCGGCGCGCAGGTGCTGGGCGTCGATATTTCCTATGACCTGATCGAGGTGGCCAAGGGGCGCGGGGCGGAGCTGGGCAATGTCCGCTTTATCGAGGCCGATGCCGGCAGCTGGCGCGATCCGGCTTTCGCGGCGGACCTGATCGTTTCGCGCCACGGCGTGATGTTCTTTGCCGATCCGCCGGCGGCCTTTGCCAATATCCGAACCGGCGCTGCTCCGGCTGCGCGGCTGCTGTTCTCCTGCTTCCGCACGCCGGGAGAGAATGCCTGGGCAACCGGGTTGGCTGAGCTGCTGGGCCTGCCGCCATCGCCCAATCCGCGCGCGCCGGGGCCATTTGCCTTTGCCGAACCGGCCCATGTCGAGGGCATTCTTGCGGCGGCCGGGTGGCGTGACGTTGGCTTCGCGCCCGTCGATTTCGCCTATGTCTGTGGCACCGGGGAGGACCCGGTCGAAGACGCGCTTGGCCTGTTCCGCCGGATCGGCCCGGCCGCGCCCTATCTACGCAGCCTGGAAGGGACCACGCTGGCCGAGGCCGAGGCGCGGATTCGCGACTGGCTGGAACGGCACCGCAGCGGGAACCTGATCGCGATGGCCGCGGCGGCCTGGCTGGTTTCGGCGCAGAGCGATTAGCGCGGCCGATCAGCCTGATCGCGCCTTCCTGCTTGCCGCAAAACCGCGTGTGTCCTAGGGGCGGGGCGCTATGACCTCGACGAACGATATCCGCCGCTCCTTCCTCGATTACTTCGGCTCGCATGGGCACGAGGTGGTGCAGTCGGCTCCGCTGGTTCCGTACAACGATCCCACCCTGATGTTCACCAACGCGGGGATGGTGCCGTTCAAGAACGTCTTTACTGGTCTGGAAACCCGCGCGATCCCGCGCGCCACTTCCAGCCAGAAGTGCGTGCGCGCCGGGGGCAAGCATAACGACCTCGACAATGTCGGCTATACCGCGCGTCACCATACCTTCTTCGAAATGCTGGGGAATTTCAGCTTCGGGGACTATTTCAAGGAACAGGCGATCATCCACGCCTGGACCCTGCTGACCAAGGAATGGGGCCTCAACCCGAACCGGCTGACCGCCACCGTCTATCACACCGATGATGAGGCTTTTGCCCTGTGGCAGAAGATCGCCGGTCTGCCGGCAGAGCGGATCATCCGCATCCCGACCAAGGACAACTTCTGGGCGATGGGTTCTGATGGTCCCTGCGGGCCATGCAGCGAAATCTTCTACGATCACGGCGATCACATCTTCGGCGGCCCTCCCGGCAGCCCGGATGAGGACGGCGACCGCTTCGTCGAAGTCTGGAACCTGGTCTTCATGCAGTATGAGCAGGCGGCCGACGAGATCGTCAGCGAACTGCCCAAGCCCAGCATCGATACCGGCATGGGGCTGGAGCGGATCGCCGCGGTCATGCAGGGCGTGACCGACAACTACGATACTGACACCTTCAAGGCGCTGATTGCCGCTTCCGAAAGCCTGACCGGGGTCAAGGCTGAGGGGGAGAGCAAGGCCAGCCACCGCGTGATCGCCGATCACCTGCGCTCGACCAGCTTCCTGCTGGCCGATGGCGTGCTGCCCAGCAACGAAGGTCGCGGCTATGTGCTGCGCCGGATCATGCGCCGCGCCATGCGCCACGCCCACCTGCTGGGTGCCAAGGAGCCCCTGATGCACCGCCTGGTGGCATCGCTGGTGCAGGAAATGGGCGCCGCCTATCCTGAACTTGGCCGGGCTCAGCCGCTGATCGAGGAAACCCTGCAGCGCGAGGAAGTGCAGTTCCGCCGCACGCTGGCCAACGGGCTCAAGCTGCTCGACGAAGCGACCGGCGCTATGGGTGAGGGCGGCGAGCTGCCGGGTGAAACCGCGTTCAAGCTCTACGACACCTATGGCTTCCCCTATGACTTGACCGAGGACGCGCTGCGCGCCCGCGGGATCGGGGTGGACCGCGCCGGCTTCGATGCGGCGATGGCCCAACAGAAGGCCGCTGCCCGCGCCGCCTGGAAGGGCTCTGGGCAGGCTGCCGATGCTGAAGTGTGGTTCGACATTGCCGAACGCGTCGGCGCGACCGAGTTCACCGGCTATACTGCCACCACGGGCGAGGCGCAGGTCGTCGCGCTGGTCAAGGACGGCAAGGAAGTGGACAGCGCCAGCGCGGGCGATGCGGTGACCGTCATCGTCAATCAGACCCCGTTCTATGGCGAAAGTGGCGGCCAGACCGGCGACAGCGGCACGATTGCCGGGGCTGATGGCCTGACCATCGCCGTGGCCGATACCGCCAAGCCGCTCGGGCGGCTGCATGCCCACAACGGCACGGTCCAGGCCGGGACGGTCAAGGTTGGCGACGTGGTCAAGCTCGACATCGATGTCGCGCGCCGCGATGCGATCCGCGCCAACCACTCGGCCACGCACCTGGCTCACGCCGCGCTGCGCAACCGGCTGGGTGCCCATGTCACGCAGAAGGGCTCGCTGGTTGCGGCCGATCGCCTGCGCTTCGACTTCTCACACCCCACGGCTCTGACGGCCGAGGACATTGCTGCGATCGAAGCCGAAGTGAACGCCGAGATCCGCGCCAACGAGCCGGTCGTCACCCGTCTGATGAGCCCGGACGATGCCATCGCCGCCGGGGCCATGGCGCTGTTCGGTGAAAAGTACGGTGAGGAGGTTCGCGTGCTCTCGATGGGCCGCACCACCGACAAGACCTATTCGGTCGAACTATGCGGCGGCACCCACGTGCGCGCGACCGGCGATATCGGCCTGTTCCGGATCGTCAGCGAAAGCGCCGTCAGCTCGGGCGTGCGCCGGATCGAGGCGATGACCGGTGAAGGCGCCTTCCGCTATCTCGCCGGCCGTGAGGATGCGCTGAAGGGCGCAGCTGCCGTGCTGCGCACCACGCCCGATGATGTCGAAGCCCGCGTCACCGCGCTGCTGGATGAGCGCCGCAAGCTGGAGCGTGAGCTGGCCGAAGCCAAGAAGGCGCTTGCCCTGGGCGGCGGCAGTGCTGCGGCGGCCAGTGCCGACGAGGAAGTCGGCGGGGTCAAGTTCTCCGGCCAGGTCCTGGATGGGCTCGATCCCAAGGAACTGCGCGGCTTGCTCGATCAGGCCAAGGCGCGGCTCGGCTCGGGCGTGGCGGTGATTGTCGCGGTCAACGAAGGCAAGGCCAGCATCGCCGCCGCAGTGACCGATGACCTGACCGGCAAGGTCAGCGCAGTCGACCTTGTCCGCGCGGGTGTCGAAGCGCTGGGCGGCAAGGGCGGCGGCGGCCGTGCCGACATGGCCCAGGGCGGCGGTCCGGACGGTGACAAGGCGGCTGAGGCGATTGCGGCGGTGAAGGGCGTGCTGGCGGACTAGCCATGCGGATCGCCGAAGGCCTTCGCAAAGTGATCGCGTTCTTCGGTGGTGTTCTGTTCATGGCCGTATCGACATTCCCGCTGAAAGGTGCGGGGGCGAAACAGGCGGTCCGATGCCGCGGCCGTGAGTTTACCGGCGAGTTCGACGACTGCTTCAACGACTATCTCCCCCTTTTGGAGATGTTGGCGCCCTTCGTGGCGCTGCTGTGGCTGTGGCCTTTCCTGCGTTTCGCCAATTCGCTGTGGGCACCCGATCCGCAGTTCCGGACCCAAAGATGGCGGCTTGCCAGTGTGGATTCGATGCGAACCCTATGGCCTACCCTGCAGATTGGCGGCCTGGGATTGGCCGCCTGGTGCTTTTACCGGGCTGCGCTCTATCCCGTCGATCCGGTAACGGCTCCCTACCAGCTCACCTGGATCGCGTTCGGCCTGTGGGCTCTGGCAGGTGCTGCGTCGGCCTGGCCGCAGCGTATGATCGAGGACTAGCCGTTCAGGCCCCGCGCTCCCGCAGTGTTGCACTCTTCAGGCTGGGCTTCTCGTCCAGCTCGCCCTCTTCCATGATCTGGGCGCGGTATTCGTCGCGCTTCTCGTGAATGCTGGCGATGACCGGGCCCATCGGCACGCCGAGGTCGACAAGGACGGCTTCCGACAATTGCAGCGAGCTTTCGAGCGTTTCCGGCACGGCGTGGCTCGCCCCAGCGCGGTAGAGTAGCGCGGCGTGGCTGACATCACGGGCGCGGGCGATGATCGTCAAGTCGGGGTGGGCCACGCGTAGCTTGCGGACCAGCCGCTGTACGGCGACCGGCTCGTCCATGGTCAGGATGATCGCGCTGGCCCGTTCAATCCCCAGGCGGCGCAAGGTGCTTTCCCAGGCAGCATCGCCGAAGACAACCGGATAGCCATCAACCTGCGCGCGCATGACGGTGTCGGCATCACCGTCGATCCCCACGAACGGCTTGTCGTGAACCCGCAGCATATCGGCCACCAGCCGACCGACCCGGCCCATCCCCACCACGATTGCGCGCGGGGCGTCGTCTTCCGGCAGGTCGACGATCGGGCGCTGCCCTTCGACCCGCTTGCCGAGCCGCTTGCCCAGCCAGGCAAGGCCCGGGGTGATCGTCAGGCCGATCGCGGTGACAGTCTGCCAGAACTGGGCGGCTTCGGCGTTGATAAGTTGCACGGCTGAGGCCGTTGCCAGCACGATCAGGGTGGTTTCGGACGGGCTCGACATCAGGATCCCGGTCTCGGTTGCCGTACCGGACCGCGCGCCCATCGCCCGCAGCAAGACGGCCGTGACCAGCGCCTTGATAACCAGCACGGCGACGACGGCGATCAGGATCGAGTTCCACTGTTCCAGCACCATGGCGAGGTCGAGGCTCATCCCCACGGTGATCAGGAAGACCCCGAGCGCGAGGCCCTTGAAGGGCTCGGTCATCCGCGCGACCTCGGTGTGATACTCGGTTTCGGCGATCAGCAGTCCGGCCACCAGCGCGCCAAAGATGGGCGAGAGGCCGACCGCTGCCGTCGCAAGCGCCGCGCCGATCACTACCAGCAGGCTGGCGGCCAGGAAGAGCTCGGGGCTCTTGGTCCGGGCGGCCTGCGCAAACAGGTGAGGCAATGTGACCCGGCCAATTGCCAGCAGTGCCACGATTACCAGCGCGCCCTGCCACAGCGTGTCGAGCATCGCCGCGCTGTCCTGCGCCGTGCCGCCGCGGCCCATTGCTCCCAGCAGGAAGATGATCGGGATCAGGGCGATATCCTCGAACAGAAGCATGGCCAAAGCGGCCCGGCCCACCGGTGTGCGCGGATCGGTGATGCGCAGCACCAGCGCGGTCGAGGAGAGGGCCAGCGCGAGCCCCAAGGCGAGTGATGTCGGTGCCGAGTTGCCCAGTACCATCAGCGCCGCGCCAACCAGCAGCGCGCTGATTACCAGCTCCAGTGCACCGAGACCGAAGACGTGCCGGCGCATCGACCATAGCCGTCCGAATGACAGCTCCAGCCCGATCGAGAACAGCAGCAAAATGATCCCCATCTCCGCTGCCGGGGCGAGCGTGGCGGGGTCCTCAATCGTGATGTGTTCCAGCCACGGCGCGAAAGGCACCAGCCGGCCCAGGCCAAACGGGCCGATCAACAGTCCGACAAGGATGAAACCGATGATCGGAGTGATGCGAAAGCGGGCGAAGACCGGGATCACGGCACCGGCAGCCGCCAGAATGATCAGCGCGTCGGCAACAGCGGGGGAGGTGAGTTCGGTCGGTCCGGCCATGACCTGACCTTAGCGGGAGGCGCAGGCCAAAAGAAAGCCCCCTGACCTTGCGGGCAGGGGGCTTGGTCTCTTTTGCCGGTCAGGCGGCGAAAATCAGGCCCAGGCCTGCATTTCCTTTTCGAGGTTTTCGACGACTGCCGCGAAAAAGCCTTCGGTGGTCAGCCAGGGCTGGTTCGGGCCGATCAGGATCGCGAGGTCCTTGGTCATCTTGCCGCTTTCGACGGTTTCGATGCAGACGCGTTCCAGCGTTTCGGCGAACTTCACCACGTCGGGCGTGTTGTCGAACTTGCCGCGATAGATCAGGCCGCGGGTCCAGGCGAAGATGCTGGCGATCGGGTTGGTGCTGGTCGCCTTGCCCTGCTGGTGCTGGCGGTAGTGGCGGGTGACGGTGCCGTGAGCGGCTTCAGCCTCGATGGTCTTGCCATCGGGGGTCATCAGCACCGAGGTCATCAGGCCGAGCGAACCGAAGCCCTGGGCCACCTGGTCCGACTGGACGTCGCCGTCATAGTTCTTGCAGGCCCAGACGAACTTGCCCGACCACTTGAGCGCCGAGGCGACCATGTCGTCGATCAGGCGGTGTTCGTAGACGATCCCGGCGGCGGCAAACTTTTCCTTGAAGCCTTCGGTCTCGTAGACTTCCTGGAACAGGTCCTTGAAGCGGCCGTCATAGGCCTTGAGGATGGTGTTCTTGGTCGACAGGTACACCGGCCAGCCGAGGCCGAGGCCATAGTTCAGCGAGGCGCGGGCGAAATCGCGGATCGAATCGTCCAGGTTGTACATCGCCATGGCAACGCCCGAGCTCGGGAACTTGAACACTTCAAGGTCCAGCTTCTCGCCATTGTCACCGTCAAACACCAGGCGCAGCGTGCCGGGGCCGGGGATCAGGGTGTCGGTCGCGCGGTACTGGTCGCCAAAGGCGTGACGGCCGACCACGATCGGGTCGGTCCAGCCCGGGATCAGGCGCGGCACGTTCTGGATCACGATCGGTTCGCGGAACACCACGCCGCCCAGGATGTTGCGGATCGTGCCGTTCGGGCTCTTCCACATCTTCTTGAGCTTGAATTCCTCAACGCGGGCCTCGTCCGGCGTGATCGTCGCGCACTTCACGGCAACGCCATACTGCTTGGTGGCGTTGGCGGCATCGACGGTGATCTGGTCGTTGGTTTCGTCGCGCTTCTCGACCGAGAGGTCATAATACTTCAGGTCGATATCGAGGTAAGGCAGGATCAGCTGTTCGCGGATCCACTGCCAGATGATGCGGGTCATCTCATCGCCGTCCATCTCGACGACAGGGTTGGTCACCTTGATCTTGGCCATCGCGTGCGTGTCTTTCACTGGGGAGTTAGCGGAAAATCAGGCGTTCCCTTAGCAGAGGCGGCGCGTCACGCAAGTAAGGGCTGGACCTCGCGCGCCTGGCGCTTTAATCGTCCGGTTAAACACCTGGCGAGAGGATCCAGACTCATGAGCGAAGCCCCCGAAGTTCTTACCGAAGTGCGCGATGGCGTGCTGATCGTCACGATGAACCGGCCCGAGGCCAAGAACGCGATGAACAAGGCCCAGGCCGAAGGCATCAGCGCGGCGATGGACCGGCTCGAGGCCGAGAATGACCTGCGCTGCGCCGTGCTGACGGGTGCGGGCGGGACCTTCTGCTCAGGCATGGACCTCAAGGGCTTCCTGCGCGGCGAACGCCCCAGCATCGAAGGCCGCGGTTTTGGCGGCCTGACCGAATGGACGCCGAAGAAGCCGGTGATTGCCGCGGTTGACGGTTTTGCCCTGGCTGGCGGGATGGAACTGGCGCTGTCGTGCGACCTGATCGTTGCCAGCTCGGCCTCGAAGTTCGGCATTCCCGAAGCCAAGCGCGGCCTGGCCGCTGCGGCTGGCGGCCTGATCAAGCTGCCGCGCCAGATCCCGCCGCGCATTGCCATGGAACTGGCCCTGACCGGCGATTTCATCGATGCCGCGCGCGCCTATGAGCTGGGCTTCGTTAACCGCGTGGTCGAAGGCCCGTCGCTCCCGGCCGCGCTCGAACTGGCCGCCCGCGTGGCTGAGAATGGCCCGCTGGCGCTGATCGCCTCGAAGGCGATCATTCGCGATTCGCATACCTGGAGCAACGAAGAGATGTGGCAGAAGCAGGCCGCCTATATCGCGCCGGTCTTCACCAGCTCGGACGCCCGCGAAGGCGCCGCCGCCTTTGCCGAAAAGCGCAAGCCGAACTGGCAGGGCAAGTAAGCCCGGTTGCAAGGCTGGAAACGAAAAAGGCCCCGGGAAACCGGGGCCTTTTCAAATGGTGGGCGTAGCAAGGATTGAACTTGCGACCCCTACGATGTCAACATAGTGCTCTACCACTGAGCTATACGCCCGCACCATTCAGGTTCCACCCGGGGCCGTCGCCCCGGGCAGGGATGCGCCATTAGCGAGGCTGCACGCGGGATGCAAGCCGCTTGATGGCGCTAATTTCAGATCAGCGCTTGCGACGCGTTATTGAAGATCCGTTCCACTTCCATCACCAGGTCGCGCAAATGAAACGGCTTGGACAGCACCTTGGCTTGCGGTGCCTCGCGGTTGGCCTTCAGCGTCACGGCGGCAAAGCCGGTGATGAACATCACCTTGGTGGCCGGGCTGATCTCGGCACAGCGCTGCGCAAGTTCGATCCCGTCCATTTCGGGCATGACGATGTCCGACAGCAGCAGGTCGAAATGTTCGGTCTGCAGCAGCGGCAGCGCCTCGGTGCCGCGATCGACGGAAACCACTTCGTAGCCGGCGTTCTGAAGCGCGCGCGCCAGGTAGGTGCGCATGGCTTCTTCGTCTTCGGCAAGGAGAATGCGGATCATCGAAACTTCCGGTTGTTGTCCCACGGTACGACCAGCGGGCGTTTAGCACCAGACCCGTTAAGATTCTTCCTTCATCGACTTCGCCGGCTTTGACAGTGGCGGCGCATCAGGCCAGCCTACGGCGATGGACACCGCCGTGCCGCCTTCCTCCGATTCGACTGTAATCACCGGAGGGACGGTTCCCGGCGGGCAAGGTCAGCCGGCCTATTCGTTGCGCCTGGCCGATCCTTCGGCAGTGCCGGTGCTGATCGCCGTCCCGCATGCCGGCCGTGCTTATCCTGGCAGCCTGATCGAACAGATGCGCCATCCCGGCTATGCGGCGTTGCGGCTGGAAGATCGCTATGTCGACCTGCTGGGTGAGGCCGTGGCGCGCGAGACTGGGGCCGCCTTGCTGGTAGCCCATGCGCCGCGGGCGATGATCGATCTCAACCGCGCGCCCGAGGATGTCGATTGGGAGATGTTTGCCCGCGGCAAGCCGGCGGGGGTGGGCAGCTATACCCCGGGCCTGCGCGCGCGCAGCGGGCTGGGGTTGATCCCGCGCCGCCTGCCGGGGCTGGGCGAGCTGTGGAAGCGCCGGCATGAAGAGGCGGAACTTGCCGCCCGGATCGACGAGATACACGCGCCCTATCACGGCTGCCTGGCCGAATCGCTGGTCACCTTGCGGGCGCGGTGGGGGGCAGCCTTGCTGATCGACCTCCATTCGATGCCGCCGCTGGGCCTGCGCGAGGGGCAGCCGCCGCCCGAGTTCGTGCTGGGTGACCGGTTCGGTACCACCTGTCACGGCGCGCTGGTGGCCAACTGCTTTGGCTATTTCGCCGAACAGCGCCGCGCGGCCGCGCACAACCGGCCCTATGCCGGCGGCTATGTGCTGGAACGCCATGCCGCGCCGGACAGCGGCTTGCATGCGCTGCAGCTTGAGATTGACCGCTCACGCTATCTTGACGGGCGACTCGCCGAGCCGGGGGCTGGCTTTGATGCGATGGTAGAGATGCTGTCGGGCCTGGTCCGGCGGCTGGCCGGAGAAGTGGCCGAACTGGGCCGCGGGGCGGACGCTGCCTGGCCACAGGCCGCAGAATAGCCCGCTTTCCAAGAAAAAAGCCACCTCGCGACAAGCACGAGGTGGCCTAGGTTCAGGGAGGAGGTGCACGAAGTGCACCACGCCTCGCCAGGCCATGAGGGCAGCCCGACCAGACGGTTAAGAAGATATGCTCCAACCGGGGCTTATGCAAGCCCCGGCAGCGACTGACGATCTCAGGCCTTGTCGGGCTGGAGACCCAGCAGCTCAACGGGTCCCTTGCCGGCCTGCGCCTGGCGGGCAAACAGCCCGCTGATCAGGTCCAGCGAGAACAGGTGTGCGAAGATCAGCGCGAGCATGCCATTCTGGTTCATGCTGCGCAGCACGTCGCCGCGCAGGTCGCGCAGCTTTTCCTGATCGACCATCTTGAAACCGCGGTAGATGAACGGCTGCTCGAAGCCCTGATGCTGGATCGATACTTCGCCGTCCATCAACAGGTTATGCTTGTTCAGCTCATCAACGAACTGCTGGGTGCGCATGCCGGCTTCTTCGAAGTTGCGGCAGAACTCGAGCATGCCCTTGGTCTGCTCGCTCGGCTGGCCATCTTCGAACAGCGCGTTGCCTTCGTCCATTTCGCCGACCAGGTCGCTGGTCGGGTCGAAGCACAGCGAAAGCTCTTCCGAATCGGGCTGCAGCTTGGCCAGCATGAACGGATAGCGACGGGCATAGGCCGGTACGTAAACGTTCAGGTCAAGCAGTCGGCCAGCTTCGTCGACGAACATGTTGACGCCTTCGTTCAGCCCCATCAGCGCCAGCGGCACCGGCTGATCGGCGGCAGCGAAGACGATCGGATAGTGGCGGCCGGCGTGGATGAATTCCTCGGCGGTCAGCGGCACGGCGTGGGCGCCCACCAGCCAGGGTGCGGTATCGGTGCTGCGGGTCTTGTAGGTGACATGATCCTGGCTGTTGAGCGGCATCAGGTCATTGTAGAACAGCGGCAGGTTGGTGGCGTTGGGCGCGCTGGCCATGCATTCTCTCCGATTGGCAGCCCGGGACGGGATGTGTCCGGGCAGAAAGGCGCGGCTTTAAGGGTTTGACTGGTCTTGCGCAAGCAGCTTGCCGGGGTTCATCAACCCCTGTGGATCAAGCGCCAATTTGACCTGGCGGAGCAGTGCCAGGGCAACCGGATCGCCCAGCCGGGCCAGCTCATCGCGCTTCATCTGGCCGATGCCGTGTTCGGCGCTAATCGAGCCGTGCGCGGCGGTGACAAGATCGTGGACGCGGGCACTGATCGCCTTGCCCTGGCCCTCGGCCCATTCGCCGTGGACCACGCCCGGCGGCGCAAGGACATGGAAGTGGATGTTGCCATCGCCCAGGTGCCCGAAGCCCAGCGCCTGCGTGCCCGGAAACTCCGCCTCGATAGTCGGCGAAGCCGTGGCGACAAAATCGGCCATGGCGGCAACCGGCACCGAAATATCGTGCTGCATGGCCGGGCCTTTGGCGCGCTCGGCCGGTGAGACGGAATCGCGCAGCGTCCAAAAGGCTTCGGCCTGCGTCTCGTTGGCGGAGAGGACGGCATCCTCGGCCAGTCCCTGCTCGGAAGCTTCGGCCAGCAGCGCCTCGGCACGGTCGCGCAGGGTGGCGGCATCCTCGGCATCGGCAGCCAGCTCGATCAGTGCATGCCAGGCGTGCGGCTGGCCGAGCGGGGCGCGGGCATCGGGTAGATAGTCGAGCACTGCCTCAAGGCAGGCCTGCGGCATGACCTCGAACCCTTCGAGCAGGCTGCCGGCTGCGTTCTCGCAGTGGATCAGCAATTCGCGCGCAGCGTGGATCGAAGGCAGGCCGACCCAGGCGACGACCCGGTCGGCGAGCGCCGGAACCAACTTGAGCGTGGCCCCAGTGACAATACCCAGTGTGCCTTCCGCACCGATGAACAGCTGCTTGAGATCGAACCCGCGGTTGTCCTTCTTCAGCGGGGTGAGGGCGGAATAGATCGAGCCATCGGGCAGCACCGCCTCGATCCCCAGCACCAGCGCGCGCATTACGCCGTGGCGCAGCACCTGGGTCCCGCCGGCATTGGTCGAGATCAGCCCGCCGATCGTGGCGGAACCCTTGCCGCCCAAGGTCAGCGGGAAACGCAGCCCCTCGGCCTCGGCAGCGGCGTGGAGTTTCTGTAGCACCACCCCGGCCTCGCAAGTGACCTGCCGTCCGGTGCGGTCGACCGCGCCGATCCGGGTCATCCGGCGCAGCGAGAGCAGGATCGCGCGGCCACTCTCGTCGGGTGTGGCGCCGCCCGACATGCCCGAATTGCCGCCCTGCGGCACGATCGGCACCTGGTGGCGGGCGCAGAGCTTGACCAGTTCGGACACTTCTGCCGTCGATGCAGGCGAAGCCAGCGCCAGCGCGGCCCCGGTATAGCGCCCGCGCCAGTCGGTCAGCCAGGGCGTGACCAGGTCGGCATCGCGGGTCAGCCCGCGCGGACCGAGCAGCGCGGCTGCTTCGGCCAGGAACAATTCGGTATCACCAGTCATGCCCTTCGCTATCGCATGTGGCAGGGGGGCTTTCCAGCCCCTTGCGGCGGGCAGGGCAGGCGGGTTAAGCGCATGTTCAAGCACGGGGGCTATTTCAGCGGGGCAATGCAGCGATCGACCCTATTTCTTGCGCAAGCAGCGGTGGCCCTGACTGCGGGTGCAGTCGGCCTGGCCGCAGCCGTGTCGGCGCAGGATCGGCCGACTTTGCCGCATGAAGCGGCAGCGGTGCCAGACAAGGCCCCACTGGTTTCGATCCCCGCTCACCCGCTTTCCCGGATCAGCGATGGCGGTGAGGAAATTGCCCCGGTATTCCGCGATCGTTTCCGCTTGCCGGTGGCAGAGCAGGTGCGGATTGAGCAACGCGTGACCATCCGTATCAGCCCGCGCCCGGCGCCGATGCCGCTGGCAGCCATGGCCAGCAATGCCGCCCGCGATATGGGCGAGCCACGGATCATCGAACGCAAGATGGGCAAGTGCGTGCCGCTCAATTCGGTGCTCGGCGTCCAGTCTGGCGGCGGCAACAAGCTGGTGCTGTTCCTGCGCGGCCAGCGCCTGGTCAGCGCGACGCTGGAAAAGGCCTGCCAGGGCCGCGATTACTACTCGGGCTTCCTCGTCTCGCAGCACAGCGACGGCCAGCTCTGCGTCGACCGGGATGAGCTGCTGGCCCGCAGCGGGGCCAAGTGCAAGGTGCAGGGCTACCGCGAAATGATGCTGGTCGAGGACTGACCGGGCAGTTTCCTTGACTTTCGGGCCGGTTTGCGCCTAGGGCGCGGCTCAGTAGCGACACTGGTCCCGTGAGGACCGGCGGGCCGCTCGCTTTCATCCGGATATTCCCAGTTTATGCCATTTGCCGATCTCGGCCTCTCTCCCGAACTTGTCCAGGCCGTGAAGGCCAAGGGCTATGACACGCCCACGCCGATCCAGGCCCAGGCAATCCCTTCCGTCCTGATGATGCGCGATCTGATCGCGATCGCCCAGACCGGCACCGGCAAGACCGCCAGCTTCGTGCTGCCGATGATCGACATCCTGGCCCATGGCCGCCGCCGCGCGATGATGCCGCGCAGCCTGATCCTGGAACCGACCCGCGAACTTGCTGCCCAGGTGGCCGAGAATTTCGAGGCTTACGGCAAGAACCACGACCTCAAGATGGCGCTGCTGATCGGCGGCGTGCAGATGGGGGACCAGGTCAAGGCGCTGAACGAAGGCGTCGACGTGCTGATCGCCACCCCGGGCCGGCTGATGGACCTGTTCGAACGCGGCAAGATCCTGCTGACGGGCTGCGATCTGCTGGTGATCGACGAGGCCGACCGGATGCTCGACATGGGCTTCATCCCCGATATCGAGACGATCTGTTCCAAGCTGCCGACCACCCGCCAGACCCTGCTGTTCAGCGCGACCATGCCGCCGCCGATCAAGAAGCTGGCCGACAAGTTCCTGTCGAACCCCAAGTCGATCGAAGTGGCGCGCCCGGCCTCGGCCAATGTCAACATCGCCCAGCACAAGGTGCTGGTGCCTTCGGCGCGCAACAAGCGTGACGTGCTGCGCACGCTGCTGCGGTCCGACAATGTCAGCACCGCGATGATCTTTGCCAACCGCAAGACCACGGTGCGTGAGCTCAACAAGAGCCTGCAGAGCCACGGCTTCTCTTCGGGCGAGATCCATGGCGACATGGACCAGTCCTCGCGCATCGCCACGCTGGACCAGTTCAAGGATGGCAAGATCAACATCCTGTGCTGCTCTGACGTTGCCGCGCGCGGACTTGACGTGAAGGGCGTGAGCCACGTCTTCAACTTCGACACGCCCTGGCACCCGGACGATTACGTCCACCGTATCGGCCGCACCGGCCGCGCCGGCGCCACGGGCCGTGCCTTCACGCTGGTTGCGCCGGAAGACCTCGAAGCGATCGACAATGTCGAGAAGCTGACCGGCATGAAGATCCCGGTTTACGAAGTCGAGACTGGCAAGACCTCTGACAAGCCCGAACGTGCGCCGCGTGAACGCAAGGCCCGCGAAGAGCGTGCCCCGCGTGAGGACAAGCCCCGCCGCGAGGCCCGCGCGCCGCGTGAGGAAGCTCCGGCCCGCGAGGAAGCCCCGCGCGCCGCGCGCGCCGAAAAGCCGCGCCGTGAGGAACGGCCTCGCCGTGAAGAGCGTGAGCCGGCTGGCGAACCGGGCGAATGGAACGGCCCGATTCCGGGCTTCCTGGGAATTTCGGCGCTCTAGGATCCTTCCCGGGCCGGGAAGGACTTATTCCGCCAGCTTCACGAAACTGTCGATTACGCGCTTCGGACCGGCGGTCTCGAAGTCGATCTCCAGCTTGTTGCCTTCCTGAAGCGTCACGACGCCATAGCCGAACTTGTCATGGAACACCCGCACGCCGACGCGCACATCGCTGCGCGGCTTGGCAGCAAAGCTGGCGGCAGAGCGGGTCGCTTCGGGCAGGCGGCGCGGGGTCGGGTCATAGGTCGTGGCCGCAGCGCGCTGCCAGCCAGGGCCGCGCGACTGGCCGCGTGCCGCATTGTCGCGTGCGACATGGGCAAAGGGATCGTCCCGCTCGCTCCACTGCGCGCGCCACAGCGAGGCGCCGCCCGACAGGGTCGATTCCTGCTCGATATGCGCCTCGGGCAGCTCGGCGATGAAGCGGCTGGGGATCGAGCTGGTCCATTGGCCATAGATCCGCCGGTTGGCGGCATAGAGGATCGTGCAGCGCCGCCGCGCGCGGGTGATCGCGACATAGGCGAGGCGGCGTTCCTCCTCCAGACTGGCGAGCCCGCCTTCGTCGAGCGAGCGCTGGCTGGGGAAGACGCCTTCCTCCCAGCCGGGCAGGAACACGTTGTCGAACTCCAGTCCCTTGGCGCCGTGCATGGTCATGATGGTGACCTTCTCTGCATCGTCAGCCGCGTCATTGTCCATCACCAGGCTGACGTGCTCAAGGAAATCGCCAAGCGTCTCGTAGTCTTCCATCGCCCGGGCCAGTTCGACCAGGTTTTCAAGGCGGCCGGCACTTTCGGCGGTCTTTTCGGCCTGGAGCGCAGCGGTGTAGCCGCTTTCATCCAGCAAGGTGCGGACCAGCTCGGATGGTGAGGCCGTCTTGGCGAGGTCGCGCCAGCGGGCAACATCGCGCATGAAGCTGATCAGCGTATTGCGAGCCCGGGCCGGCAGTTCGTCGCTATCGGCAATCTCGACCGCAGCCAGGCTGAGCGGCACGCCGCGCGCGCGGGCATGGCGATGGAGCTTTTCCAGCGTCTTGTCGCCCAGGCCGCGCTTGGGGGTGTTGTAGATCCGCTCGAACGCCAGGTCGTCGCTGGGCTGGGCGATCAGGCGGAGGTAGGCGAGGGCATCGCGCACTTCGGCGCGCTCGTAAAAGCGGAAACCCCCGATGATCTTGTAATTGAGGCCGATCGCAATGAAGCGGTCCTCGAACTCGCGGGTCTGGAACTGGGCGCGGACCAGGATCGCCGCCTGGTTGAGGCTGGCGCCTTCGCGCTCCAGCCGCTCCAGCTCCTCACCCACCCGGCGGGCTTCTTCGGGCGCATCCCAGACGCCGATCACGCGGACCTTGTCGCCGCCGTTGCGCTCGGTCCACAGCGTCTTGCCGAGCCGCTGGCTGTTGGCATCGATCAGGCCAGAGGCAGCGGCGAGGATATCCGGGGTGGAGCGATAGTTCTGCTCCAGCTTGATGATCTTCGCGCCCGGAAAATCCTTTTCGAACTTCAGGATATTGGCAACTTCTGCGCCGCGCCATGAATAGATCGACTGGTCGTCATCCCCCACCACGCAGATGTTGTGGCGCGGCTGGGCCAGCAGGCGCAGCCACAGGTACTGGATCTGGTTGGTATCCTGGTACTCGTCGACCATGATGTACTTGAAGCGCTGCCGGTACTGCTCCAGCACTTCGGGATAGCTGCGCAGGATCGTCACGACGTGCAGCAGCAGATCGCCGAAATCGCAGGCGTTCAACGTCTTCAGCCGGTCCTGGTAGAGCCGGTAGAACTTCTGGCCTTGCCCGTTGGCATAGCTTTCATTCTCAAGTGCATCGAGATCTTCGGGCCGTAGTCCCTTGTTCTTCCATCTATCTATGCACTGCGCCAGTTGCCGCGCTGGCCAGCGCTTGTCATCCAGCCCTTCAGCCTGGATCAGCTGCTTGAGCACGCGCAGCTGATCGTCGGTATCGATGATCGAGTAATTGTTCTGCAGTCCGGCCAGCTCGGCATGGCGGCGCAGCATCTTGGCGGCAATGGCGTGGAAGGTGCCGAGCCAGGGCATCCCCTCGACCGCCGGCCCGACCAGATGGCCGACCCGCTCCTTCATTTCGCGCGCGGCCTTGTTGGTGAAGGTGACGCAGAGGATTTCGCTTGGCCAGGCGAGCCGGCTGCGGATGATGTGTGCCAGCCGCGCAGTGAGCGCCGCGGTCTTGCCGGTGCCGGCCCCGGCCAGCATCAGTACCGGGCCTTCGGTGGCCAGCACGGCCTCGCGCTGCGGGGCATTGAGCCCGCCGAGGAGCGGATCGGAGGTTGAGTCGGGGAGCGGGTTCACGCGGAACGGCTAGGGAACATCGCCGCCGGGCGCAAGCGCTTCGCGGCAGTTGACACCAGCCGCTTTGCCCCGCAGCACCTGTCGCCATGCATCCCTTGCGCCAGCACGCCCGCATCCTCACCGCCAGCCTGGTCGGCACGGCGGTCGAGTTCTACGATTTCTACATCTACGCGACCGCCGCCGCGCTGGTGTTCGGGCCGCTGTTCTTCCCCTCCAGCGATCCGACCACACAGGTGATGCTCAGCTTCATGAGCTTCGGCATCGCCTTTTTCGCGCGGCCGGTCGGGGCGATTGCCTTTGGTCACTTCGGGGATCGGATCGGGCGCAAGTCGACCCTGGTCGCCTCGCTGCTGCTGATGGGTGGATCGACCCTGCTGATCGCCTTCTTGCCGACTTACGCGATGGTCGGTTGGGTTGCGCCGGCGCTGCTCTGCGTGCTGCGTTTCGGGCAGGGCTTTGGTCTGGGCGGCGAATGGGGCGGGGCGGCCTTGCTGGCGGTGGAGAATGCGCCGCCGGGCTGGACCGCGCGCTTCGGGGCTGCCCCGCAACTGGGCGCGCCACTGGGCTTCCTGGCGGCGAATGGCCTGTTCCTGTTGCTCGGGCTGTGGCTCACCGATGCCGATTTCAATGCCTGGGGCTGGCGCATCCCGTTCCTGTTCAGCGCCGTGCTGGTGATAATTGGCCTGTGGGTGCGGTTGAAGATTGGCGAAACCCCCGCCTTCCAGGAAGCGCTCGACAAGGCCCCGCCGCATGCCATGCCGCTGTGGGAGTTGCGCCGACACCTTGGCCCCTTGCTGGCCGGCAGCGCCGGGGTGATCGCCTGCTTCGCGATCTTCTATCTCGCCACGGCCTATGCCCTGGCGCAGGGCACCACGACCTTCGGTTACAGCCGCGAGACCTTCCTGGCGGTGCAGCTGGGGGCCAATACCTTTCTCGCGCTGGGGATCGTGCTGGCGGCGGTCCACGCTGACCGCACCACGCCGGGGCGGACCTTGTTGTTGGGTGCGCTGGCAACTGTGGCGCTGGGTGTGGCCTTCGGACCGGGCCTGTCGTCCGGATCGCTGCCGACGATCTTTGTGACGCTGGCGGCGGCGCTGCTGGTGATGGGCTTCGTCTATGGCCCGCTCGGCTCTTGGCTGCCGACGCTGTTCCCGGTGGGTGTGCGCTACAGTGGGATCTCGGTGGCCTTCAACGCCGGCGGGATCGTTGGCGGGGCGCTGACTCCGCTGGCGGCACAGTGGCTGTCCGGGCAGGGCATGGGTGCGCAGGCCGGGTTGCTCTTGAGCCTGGCTGGGCTGATCACGCTGGCGGGCGTAGCTGCGGCTAAGCCGAAAGCCTGAACAGCGTCAGCCTCGCCTTGCCGACCTTGCGATCGGCAACGGCTTCAAGGCCCTTGACCTGCGGCAACTCGTCATAAGCGGTTTCCAGGCTGACCCATGTCGCCGGGCCAATCCAGCCGAGCCGATTGAGCTTGTCGAGCGCCACTTCGCCTGCGCCGCTGCGGTAAGGCGGATCGAGCAGGATAAGATCGAGCGGCGTCTTGGCTGGACCCAGTGCCAGTACCGATCCGGCGCGGACATCGGTCTGCGGTTGAGCATGGAGATTGGCGATATTGCCCCGCAGCGCGCGCAGGGCGGCGGCATCCTGTTCGACGAACAGGCACGAGGCCGCGCCGCGCGAGAGCGCCTCAAGGCCAAGCGCGCCCGATCCGGCGAACAGGTCCGCCGCGGTCAGCCCTTCGAAGGTGCCGATCCGGCTGACCAGCATCGAGAACAGCGTTTCGCGGGTACGATCGGCGGTCGGGCGAGTGGCGTCACCCGTGGGGGCCGACAGTTTGCGCCCGCGCCACTGCCCGGCAATGATCCGCAGGCTCATTTGCGGCCAGGACCAGGTTTGCGGGGGGAGGGCTTGCGAGCCCCGGATTTTTGCGGCGGCTTGGTGGGCGATGGCTTGCGGCCCGCCGGCTTTCCACCGGTACCAGCGCGCGGGCCATCGCGGCGAATCCGCAGCCGGGCCTGCTCATGCGCCGGGCGCGGCGGGGCAACTTCGCCCGGAACCTTCAATCCCTTCATGAAGCGCTCCAGTTCAACCTGCTTGAGCTCCACGGCCTGGCCGCGCGGCAGATCGAGCAGTTCGAACGGACCATAGACCGTGCGGATCAGGCGGCTGACTTCCAGCCCAAGGTGCTCCAGCACGCGCCGCACTTCGCGGTTCTTGCCTTCGGTGATCGTCACTTCGATCCACTGGTTGCGCCCGGTGCTGCGTTCCATGTTGGCGTTGATCGGACCATAGCGCACGCCCTCGATCTCGATCCCTTCGCTCAGGTCTTCCAACTGTTCCTGGGTGATGTCGCCAAAGGTGCGGGCGCGATACGTGCGCGGCAGGCCGGTGGAGGGCAGCTCCATCGTCCGCTTCAGCCCGCCATCGTTGGTCAGCAGCAGCAGGCCCTCGGTGTTGAAGTCGAGCCGTCCGATCGGCATGACCCGCCCGGCATTGGCCGGCAGGGCGTTGCGCAGCGCGGTGTAGATGGTCGGCCGCCCGGCCGGATCGCGTTCGGCGGTGATCAGGCCGGCGGGCTTGTGGAACAGGAACAGGCGGGCCGGATCGGGCGCTTTCACGGCCTTGCCGTCCACGCTCACGCCCTTCAGGCTGGTCAGGACGGTATTGGGCGTGGTGACAACCTCGTCGCCGATCTTCACCCGGCCATCGGCAATCATCCGCTCCACCTCGCGGCGGCTGGCAATGCCGGCGCGGGCCAGGAGCTTGGCGATGCGATCGCCGGAACGGGGATTGTCAGTATCGGTCATGGCGCGGCCTTAGCGGCAGAACGCCGCCGCGTCACCCTTCGGCAATCGCCATCTGCTCTGCGCAGATTTCATGCAGCCGGCGGATCCCGCCTTCGAGCGTGCCGAGCGTCAGTTCGGGCACTGCGCCGGTCGACAGCCCCTGCTGACCGAGCGCAGCGGCGCGGAAGTCTTCGCTGCCAAAGACGCCGCCATCAAGCAGGGCCCATGACCGTTCCCAATGATCGCGCGCCTTGTCGCTCTGCGGCGCTTCGGGGATCAGCATGAAGTCCTCGACCAGGGTGCGGTCATGCCCCTGCGGCCAGAGCGCCATGACGTTCACATAATCCGGGCTCATGATCACGACGGTGGCGGGGAACAGCTGGTAGGCAAAGGTGCCGAGCCGCCGCAGTGCGGTCATGTCGGTCAGGTCGACGCCCTCCATCTCCGCCGCGCGGCCCACGAAGCTGCGCTGGTGTGGGCCAATCTGATCGCCGCTGGTCACGCCGTCCTTGAAGAACGGAGCGATGGTTGCCGCGTGCAGGCGCAGCACGTGATAGCTTTCGAGGAAGGCATCCATGATCAGCTTCCAGTTGGAAGCGACGTCATGGGTCTTGCGCGCAAACAGGTGGAGGTCGCGCATCGCAAAGGCATCGAAATCGGCGCCGAGGGTGATGGCGTGGCCGAAATCGGCGGCACCTTGCGGAGCATACCAGATCAGCCCGCCGGCCTCGCAGCTCGGCAATTCGGCCAGGCCATAGCCGGCCTTGTCGAGGCCCGGGAAGGCATCGGGCCGCGGCAGGGCGAGCAGCCGCCCGTCGGTAGCATAGGTCCAGGCGTGGTAGGGGCAGGTCAGCCGCTTGGCACACTGCACGTCCTGTCCCTCGACCAGCCGCGTGCCGCGGTGCTTGCAGACGTTGAGGAAGACGTGGACCGCGCCATCACCATCGCGGGTGATCAGCAGCGGGCGCCCCGTGGCATCATGCGGCACGGCCATGTTGGGATCGGGGATCAGCGCCGAAGGGCAGAGCACCTGCGGCAGCCGGCCGAACAGCGCGGCCTGTTCGCGCGTCCAGTGCGCGGGATCGGTATAGACGCTGGCGGCTACGTGGCTGATCCCGCTGCTGGGCCGGGTGCAGCCATCTGCTATCGCCTGCGCCAGGGCGAGCTGGCCGGGGGTCGGGCTGCTGCCCGGAAGTGTGGATGCTGTCGCCATGCGGGCTACCAATCCTCCATTCCGGCGCTAGGTTCGCGCGAAATGAAGCGGGGAGCAAGCGTTGTGAGCGAAGCCACTGAAACCGTAGCGTCGGGTGAGCCGGGCCTGTGGGGTTCGCTCAAGCCCTACCTCGAAAAGGAATCGCTCGCAGCCTTCTTCCTCGGTGTCTCATCGGGCTTTCCCTATGCGATGATCGGCGCAACGCTGACTACGCGACTGGCGCAGGACGGGATCGACAAGAAGACCGTCACCGCCTTCACCCTGGCCTTTCTCGTCTACAACCTGAAGGTCTTCTGGGCCTGGATCGTCGACGGCGTGCATCTGCCGCTGATCGGCCGGCTGGGCCAGCGCGTTTCGTGGATGATCGTTGCGGGGCTGGCCGTGATTGCGGCGGTGGTGAACCTCGCCCTGATCGATCCCAGCGCCGATATTGCGGCCACCGCCACCGCCGCGATCCTGGTCGGGATTGCCGGCGCGACGTTTGACATCGTGATCGACGCTTACCGGATCGAGACGCTAAAGCCCTACCAGCTGGGCACCGGTTCGGGGATGAGCCAGTATGGCTGGCGGATCGGCTCGGCCGGGGCGGGAGCCCTGGCGCTGCTGGTCGCGGCGCGCACTGATTGGTCGATGGCCTATATCGCCTGCGCCAGCTTTGCCCTGCCTGCCATGCTGACCGCACTGATTCTGGGCGAACCCGCCCGCCACCGCGCGGCCGCGGCGCGGCGCGGTCTGGCTCAGGTCTGGCAGTCGATCGCTGGCCCGTTCAGCGAATTCTTCCAGCGCAACGGCGCATTGGTCGTGCTGCTGTTCATCCTGGTCCACAAGATCGGCGACACCCTTGCCAACCTGACCTTCCGGCTGCTGTTCGATGACCTTGGTTTCAGCAATGACGAGATCGCGATCTACGACGTCGGCGTGGGCTTCTGGGCCTACCTGATCGGCATCTTCATTGGCGGGGCGGCCTATGCCCGGCTGGGGCTGAAGAAATCGGTCCTGATCGCCCTGGTGCTGATGTGTGTTTCCAACCTCAGCTTTGCGGGCCTGGCCGCAGCGGGTCACTCCAACCTCGGCATGGCAGCGGCGATCGGGTTTGAGAATGCCGCTTCGGGCTTCGGCGGGGTGGTCGTGGTCGCCTACTTCTCGGCGCTGTGCGACCTGCGTTTCACGGCCGCGCAATATGCGTTGATCTCGGCCAGTGCCAGCGTGGTGGGCCGGTTCGCTACCGGGACAACCGCTGGCGGGCTGATCGAGGGCATGGGCTATGTGAACTTCTACCTGCTCACCACCTTGCTGGCCCTGCCGGGGATCGTGCTGTTCTGGTGGATGAGCCGGATCGGCCTGGTCGATGCGGCGATGGGCAGCGCAGGCGGCGGCAAGGACGGCAACGCGGAAACGCCGGGCTGATCAGTCCGGCAGCTCGCCGTTGAGCCGCAGGACTTCGCCGGCGAGGTAGAGCGAACCCGCAATCAGTACCGGCAGGCCATCCTGCGGCACAGCGGCGAGCGCGCTCGGCACATCCGGAAAGGCGACCGCATTCGGCCCGAATGCTTCGGCTGGATGCCATTCGTGCGTTGATACAGGCACGGCTGAGATCGAGGCGGCATTGGCGGCGAGGGGTGTGGTCAGCGCTGCCGGGTCCTTGTTCGCCAGCATGCCGATGATCAGGTGGAAACGGCGGTCCTGAAAGTGCTGCGCAAGCGCCGCCCCGGCCGATGGATTGTGTCCACCATCCAGCCAGACTTCCCGGCTCCCCGTCAGTGGTCCGGCCTGCAGCCGCTGCAAACGGGCGGGCCACTTGGCTGAGGCCAGTCCGGTGCGAATGGCTGCCTCTGAAATCGCCAGCGCGTTCTGGTGCCGGATCATCGCCACGGCCAGTGCGGCGTTGTCGGCCTGATGCGGGCCGGCAAGGGCGGGGAGTGGCAGGATCAGTTCGCCGTGCTTGTCGCGATAGGCAATCTCGTCACCAACCTCGGCAAACAAGTCAAGCCCGCGCAGCGCGGGGCGGGCGCCGGCGCGCATCGCCTGGTCGAGCACGGCCTTGGTCATGCCCAGGTCATACTGCTGTGTCACCAGCGGCACGCCAGGCTTGGCGATCCCGGCCTTCTCAAAGGCGATCCGCTCCAGCGGCACCTGCGGCACGCCGTCCTCGGGAGCCAGCAGGAAGCGTTCGTGATCCCGCCCCAGCGCGGCGATCCCGCAGACTGCGGGCTGTTCCAGCGCATTGGTCGCATCGAAGCGGCCGCCAAGGCCGACCTCGACCACGCAGACATCGGCCGGCACCCGCGCGAATTCGGCAAAGGCGGCGGCGATGGTCACTTCGAAAAAGCTGGGGTTCAGGTCTTCGCCGATGTCCAGCACTTCGGCCAGCAGATCGGCCAGCCGGTCATCCTCGATCAGCTTCCCCGCCAGGCGGATCCGCTCGTTGTAGCGGACCAGGTGCGGGCTGATCGTGGCGTGGACCTTGTACCCCTCGGCCTCCAGCATGGCCCGCAGGAAAGCGCAGGTGCTGCCTTTGCCGTTGGTTCCGGCAACATGGAACACCGGCGGCAAGCGGAGGTGCGGATCGCCCAGCCGGGTCAGCAGTGCGCGGATCGTTTCCAGCCCGAACCGGCCGTCCGGCACCGAGAGCGCGCCCAGCCGATCGAGCTGCGCCTGGACGCGGGGGTTCTCGGACGTGGCGAAATCGCGCACCGGGGTCAGGCTGCCTTGCTGGACCCCAGGTAATCAAGCAGCAGCGCGAGCTGGGCCTTCAGGTCGCGGCGGTGGACCACCATGTCGACCATGCCGTGCTCCAGCAGGTACTCGGCCCGCTGGAAGCCTTCGGGCAGCTTTTCGCGGATCGTATCCTGGATCACGCGCTGGCCGGCAAAGCCGATCAGGCAGCCCGGCTCGGCAATGTGGACATCGCCCAACATGGCATAGGAGGCCGTGACGCCGCCGGTGGTGGGATCGGTCAGCACGACGATGTAGGGCAGCCCGGCAGCGCGAAGGCGGCGGATCGCCACGGTGCACTTGGGCATCTGCATTAGGCTGAGGATGCCTTCCTGCATCCGCGCGCCGCCAGCAGCGGTGCAGATCACGTAGGCACACTTTTCCTTCAGCGCCTTGTCCGCGCCGGCCACGAAGGCCGCGCCCACGGCCATGCCCATCGACCCGCCCATGAATGCGAAGTCCTGCACGCCCAGCACCACCTTGTTGCCGTCAATCGTGCCCAGCGCATTGGTCAGGGCATCGGGATAGGGGTTGGCGAGGCGGGCAGCCTTCAAGCGGTCCGGATACTTCTTCGAATCCTTGAACTTCAGCGGGTCTTCCTTGACCTTCGGGGCCGGAAGCACGGTGAAGACCGGATCGAGCAGCTGGTTAAACCGCGCCTCGGCGCCGATGCGGCCGTGATGATCACAGCGCGGGCAGACGCTCAGGTTTTCCTCATACTCCTTGGTGAACAGCATTTCGCTGCACGAAGGGCACTTGATCCAGAGGTTGTCCGGAGTGTCGCGCTTGTCCTGAAAGGGCAGCGCTTTGCGAACACGATCGATCCAGCTCATGCGCTCGTCCTAGCCGAATGCACTGCCGCCGCCAATGCCGCTGTCAGTTCCTGCACAGGCCCGGCGGCATTGACGCCATGCTCACCGACCAGATCGACCAGCGCCGAGCCGACCACCACGCCGTCCGCCACCTTGGCAAAGGCGGCGGCCTGTTCGGGAGTGCGCACGCCAAAGCCGACGGCAACGGGCAGGTCGGTCGCGGCCTTGATCCGCGCCATCGCCTCGGCAATCGAACCAACGGCGGCCTGCTGCATGCCCGTAATCCCGGCGACCGAGACGTAGTAGAGAAAGCCCGACGAGCCATCGAGCACCGCCGGCAGCCGGGCCGCATCGGTGGTGGGGGTGGCGAGGCGGATCAGCGAGATGCCCTTGGCACGCAGCGCGGGGCCCAGTTCCGGGTCTTCCTCGGGCGGGATGTCGACGCAGATCACCCCATCGACCCCGGCGGCGTGGCACTGGTCGGCGAACCAGTCCGCCCCGCGGATCGTCATCGGGTTGGCATAGCCCATCAGCACCAGCGGCACGTCCGGGTGCCGCGCTCGGAAATCGGCAGCGATCTTCAGGATATCGGCCGTGCGGGTGCCAGCGCCCAGGCTGCGCAGGTTGGCCTTCTGGATCGCCGGGCCATCGGCCATCGGATCGGTAAATGGCATGCCCAGCTCGATCACGTCGGCCCCGCCAGCCACCAGCGCATCAAGGATCGCAGGGGTGGCCGCCGGCGTCGGATCGCCCCCGGTAACGAAGGTGACGAGAGCCGGGCGGCCCTTGGCGAATGCGGCGGAGAGGCGGGTCAAGATTTCGGACTCCGGAATGCTCGAAAGAGTGCGTAAAGCGCCAAGGCGACAAGGGCATAGCCGCCATAGAACAGGGCCGTCGAAATGGGCGAGTAGTCAGGCACGGTTTCCATTCCCTGCCAGCAGCCCCAGGCTGCTAGCGTAAGCACCACGCCCGCGAGACCCCATTTGCGGTCCACTAAAGCTTCACCCCCAGGTGCTCCGCGACAGAGAAGATGTCCTTGTCGCCGCGGCCGCAGAGGTTGACCAGGATGATCTGGTCCTTGCTCATAGTTGGGGCGACCTTCGTGACGGCGGCGATGGCGTGGCTCGGCTCGAGTGCGGGGATGATCCCCTCGGTCCGGCAGAGCAACTGGAAGCCTTGGAGCGCTTCGGTGTCGGTCGCGCTGGTATAGTCGACCCGGCCGATTTCCTTGAGCCAGGAATGCTCCGGCCCGATGCCGGGATAGTCCAGCCCCGCGCTGATCGAGTGGCCTTCGGTGATCTGGCCGTCTTCATCCTGCAGCAGGTAGGTCTTGTTGCCGTGGAGGATGCCGGGCCGCCCGCCCGCCAGTGACGCGGCATGTTCCTTGTCGAGCCCGTGTCCGGCCGCTTCGACGCCGAGCATCTTCACTTCGGCATCGTCGAGGAACGGATGGAACAGGCCGATGGCATTGCTGCCCCCGCCGATCGCGGCGACCAGCAGATCGGGCAGGCGGCCGGTGCGGGCCAGCATCTGGGCGCGGGCTTCCTTGCCGATCACGCTCTGGAAATCGCGGACCAGCTCCGGATAGGGGTGCGGGCCGGCGGCGGTGCCGATGATGTAGAAGGTGTCGTGGACATTGGCCACCCAGTCGCGGAGCGCCTCGTTCATCGCGTCCTTCAGCGTCGCGGCGCCCGAAGTGACGGGGACGACTTCGGCGCCGAGCAGCTTCATCCGGAACACGTTGGGGGCCTGGCGGGCGACGTCGGTCGCGCCCATGTAGACCACGCAGGGCAGGCCGAAGCGCGCGCAGACCGTGGCCGTGGCAACGCCGTGCTGGCCCGCGCCGGTCTCGGCAATGATCCGGGTCTTACCCATGCGGATCGCCAGCAGGATCTGGCCGATGCAGTTGTTGATCTTGTGCGCGCCGGTGTGGTTCAACTCGTCGCGCTTGAACCAGACCTGCGCGCCGCCCAGTTCCTCGGTCAGCCGCGGCGCGAAATAAAGCGGGCTGGGGCGGCCGACATAATGCTCGAGCAGATCGTCGAACTCGGCATGGAAGGCCGGATCCTGCTTGGCGGCGCGGTATTCGCGCTCAAGGTCGAGCACCAGCGGCATTAGCGTTTCGGCGACATAGCGCCCGCCGAACTGGCCGAAATGGCCGCGCTCGTCGGGCTGGTTGCGGAAGGAATTGGCCGTGTTCATGCGGGGCGCTTGGCAGGGATTCCGGGCGCTGTCCAGCGGTCCGCAAGGCCTGATTTTCGCGGCCTCACGACAGAAACTTTCTGCCAGATGAACGAAATAATATGTTGCACAAGAGCCACAGGTGAACAAGTTGTTGTATTATCTGAACGGCCTGTTCACTGGGCTGCAAGGTGGCACTGCCTAGCTCCGACCCGTTCCCTGCGACCCGGGGACCAAATTCAAGGAGTATATACAATGCGCAAGATTCTCATCGCCCTGGCCGCCACTGCGGCATTCGCTTCGCCCGCGCTCGCCAACGAAGCCCGCGTCGAAGCCCGCGGCGGCGTAATCTGGAGCGACGGCGACACCCAGGATTTCTGGGGTATGGCCGCTGGCTACGATTTCGACCTGGGCGAGAAGGCCTTTGCCGGCCTCGAAGTCTCGGGTGACAAGATTGGCACCTCGGGCACCAAGGTTGCCTTCGGCGTGACCGGCCGTCTCGGTGCCAAGGTTTCGGAAAAGGGCAAGCTGTTCGTTGACGGCGGCTACACCACCGAACCGTGCGACCTGTGCGAAGATTCGCTGCACCTGGGCGCCGGCTACGAGCAGGGCTTTGGTAACAACCTCTACGGCAAGGTGGCCTATCGCCACTACTTCGTCGGCAACGGCTTTAGCGACAGCGATGCCGTGACGGTTGGCCTCGGCATCAAGTTCTAAGAACTCTACAGTCCACCGAGCGAAGGGGCGGTCCGTTAGTGGGCCGCCCCTTTTCGTTTCAGCCGCGCGCTGCCGCGCAGAATGCGGCAATCAGCGCCGGGTCCTTGACCCCGGGCGCGCTTTCGATCCCCGATGCGGCATCGACCAGCGGTGCCCCAGTGATCCGCACGGCCTCAGCCACATTGGCAGCGGTCAGACCGCCGGCCAGGCCCCAGGGCAGCGCGATCTTCAGGCCTGCCAGCAGGTTCCAGTCAAAGGCCAGACCCATACCGCCGGGCAAGGTGCCCTTTGGCGTCTTGGCGTCGAACAGGATGAAATCGGCCGCCCCGGCATAGGCCGCAGCCTTGGCCACGTCATCGCCCTTGGCCACCCCGATCACGCGCCAGACCGGCAGGCCGAAAGCGGCGCGCAATTCAGCCGCACGCTGCGGCGTTTCGCTACCATGGAGCTGGATCGCATCGAGCCGCGCGGCGGCCACTGCTTCGGCGATCGCCGCGTCAACCGCATCGACGAACACGCCGACCCGGTCGATCCGGCCATCGGCCCGTGCGCCCAGTTCTGCCGCCTTGGCAGGTGTCAGGAAGCGCGGGGAGGGGGGATAGAAGTTGAAGCCGGCATAGTCGGCGCGCGCGGCAATTGCCGCATCAAGCGCGCTGCTGTCGGTCAGTCCGCAGAGTTTGATCCGGGGGGCGGGCATTGCCGCCCCCTAACGCGTGGACCTTTACTGTGCCAGTTCGAACTGCACCGCGACCGTGGCGGTGATGCCGACTTCGCCGGCCGCAATCGGGGTCGGTGCCGCTTCGGCCATGGCCTTGGCATACATCACCGGCATCGGCGGGCTGTAGCCGCCGCTCTCGCTGATCGAGACGATCCGCTTGACCTTGAGCCCGGCGGCCTTGGCGTAAAGCTCGGCCCGCTGGCGGGCCTTGGCCATGGCGGCGGTGCGGGCTTCGTCCATCGCGGCGTCGCTATCGTCGAGTTCAAAGCTCGGGCCATTGACCTGGTTGGCGCCGACGCTGACCAGCGTATCGAGTACCTTGCCGAAGTCGGCCAGCTTGCGCTGCTTCACTGAAACCTGATTGTTGACCTGATAGCCGATGATCCGCGGCTCCGGGTTCTCGACCCGGCCATCCGGCCCGACGACCTGCGGGGCATAGAGCGGGTTGAGGCTGAGATTGTTGGTCTGGATATCGCGGTCGGCAATTCCCGCCTTCTTGAGGGCGGCGAGGACGCGGTTCATGTCGGCCGAATTGGCGTCGAGCGCCTCGACGGCGGTCTTGCCCTGGCTGGTCACCCCGGCGCTGAACACTGCGAGGTCTGGCTTGCGAAACGAGCGCGCTTCAGCATTGACCGAAAGCAGGGTCGAGGTGGGCGAAATCGCGGGCACCGGCCCAGCCATCTGCGCGGCTGCCGGCATGGCGCAGGCGAGGGCCAGGGGGGCTAGAGCGAAGCGAAGCATTTTCATGATCTTCTCCTTGTTCCCGCGCCAATGCGCGCAGCGAGCTTTCGCCCGGCTGAACCAGGAGAAGGCCTAAAGAGTTGCCTCGATTGCCCGGGCGGCGGCCACGGGATCCTCGGCGCGGCTGATCGGGCGGCCGATTACCAGCACCGAAGCCCCGGCATCGCGCGCTTCGCGCGGGGTAACGGCGCGCTTCTGGTCGCCCATTGCCCCACCAGCCGGGCGCAGGCCGGGTACGACGAAAAAGCCGTCCTTCCACTGCCGGTGGACGGCGCCAACTTCCTGGCCCGAGCAGACGATCCCGTCGAGCCCGGCCGAATGGGCCAGGTCCGCCAGGCGCAGCACCTGGTCATGGGCCGAACCGCCCACGCCGGTGGCGGCCAGATCGCTCTCATCCAGACTGGTAAGCATGGTCACGGCGACGACCTTGGTGCGTTCGCCCGCCGCCGCCTTGGCATCTTCCATCATGGCCCGGCCGCCCGCGGCGTGGATCGTGACGATTGCCGGTTCCAGCACGTGGATCGCCTGCATCGCGGCGGCCACGGTGTTGGGAATGTCATGCAGCTTGAGATCGAGGAAGATCGGCAGGCCAATCTTGGCAATCTCATGCACCCCGTGGTGACCGTGGGCACAGAAGAATTCGAGGCCAAGCTTGAGCCCGCCAACGTGGCCCTTGACCTTGCGGGCCAGGGCTTCGGCGGCGTCGAGCCGGGGAACGTCGAGCGCGAGGTAAATCGGGTTCGACATGATCAGGCGGGGTCCTTCCCGGTTTCGGCTTCAAGCTGGGTCGATGTTGCCACTGCACTCGGCGTGCTCATCGAGCTGGCCTTGACGGTGTTTTCCATCAGCCCGATCCGCCGGTTGAGCCGCCAGCGCACGCCCTTGTGCAGCAACCACATCGGCACGAAGCCCACCAGGATACCGACGATGAAGATCAGGCCGACCGGCCATTCAACGTAGAGGTACTTGCTGTTCTCGATTGGCCAGAGGTTCAGCGGCACCGACTGCCAGTTGATCGCAATGAACGAAACGACCACGATCGTGATCAGGATCAGCAGAAGCGTGCGTATCACCTGCATTTGCCCAAGTCTCCATTACCGCCCGCAGTATGTCTACCGATGCTAGGCGGGATGCCGGGAGAGGGCAAGTTACTCCCCGAAGACCCGCGTGAAGATCGTATCGATCGCCTTGAAGTGGTAATCGAGGTTGAACTTTTCCTCGAGCTCGGCTGCGCTCATCACCGCGGCCACTTCCGGATCGGCTTTCAGCAGTTCGAGCAGGCTGAGCTGGCCGTCGCTTTCCCACACCTTCATCGCGTTGCGCTGGACCAGGCGGTAGGCAGCGTCGCGCTCCAGCCCGGCCTGGGTGAGGGCGAGCAGCACGCGCTGCGAGTGGACCAGGCCGCCCATCTTATCGAGGTTCTTCTGCATCCGCTCCGGATAGACCAGCAGCTTGTCGACCACCGAGGTCAGGCGGGCGAGCGCGAAGTCGAGTGTGATCGTGGCATCCGGGCCGATGAAGCGTTCGACCGAGGAGTGCGAGATATCGCGTTCATGCCACAGCGCTACGTTCTCCAGCGCCGGAGTGACGGCCGAGCGGACCATGCGGGCCAGGCCCGTCAGGTTCTCGGTCAGCACCGGGTTGCGCTTGTGCGGCATGGCCGAGGAGCCCTTCTGGCCGGGCGAGAAGTATTCTTCCGCTTCCAGCACTTCGGTGCGCTGGAGGTGACGGATTTCGACCGCGAGGCGCTCGATCGAGCTGGCGATCACGCCCAGCGTGGCAAAGAACATCGCGTGGCGATCGCGCGGGATCACCTGGGTCGAAACCGGCTCAACCGCGAGGCCGAGCTGCTCCGCGACATATTCCTCAACCGAGGGATCGATATTGGCGAAGGTGCCGACCGCACCGGAAATTGCGCAGGTCGCCACTTCGGCGCGGGCCGCGAGCAGGCGCGCCTTGCAACGCGCAAATTCGGCATAGGCTTCGGCCAGCTTCTTGCCGAAGGTGGTCGGCTCGGCATGGATGCCGTGGCTGCGGCCGATGGTGGGGGTGTACTTGTGCTCGTAAGCGCGGCGCTTGATCGCGGCGAGCAGCTCGTCAAGGTCAGTCAGCAGGATGTCGCTGGCGCGGGCCAGCTGGACTGCCAGCGTGGTGTCGAGCACGTCAGAGCTGGTCATGCCCTGGTGCATGAAGCGGGCCTCGGGGCCGACCTGCTGGGCGACCCAATCGAGGAAGGCGATCACGTCATGCTTGGTGACGGCTTCGATCGCATCGATCGCGGCAACGTCGATCGCAGGGTTGGTTGCCCACCAGTCCCACAGCGCCTTGGCGCCGCTCGGCGGGACCACGCCCAACTCGCCCAGCTTCTGCGTGGCGTGGGCCTCGATCTCGAACCAGATCCGGAAGCGGGCTTCCGGCTCCCAGATCGCGACCATCGCGGGGCGGGCGTAGCGGGGGACCATGTTCGACTCCTAGCGGCTGTTCGGGGAGCCGCTAGGGGGCGCTGGCCACAATGGCAAGGGCCAAGGGGAGGGCCAAGGGGAGGGGGTGAGCGCTGCCCACCCCCGCGCGATTACTCGAGACCGTCGACGCTCTTGCTGACGAGGATATTGACCGCGACGCGGCGGTTCTGGGCCTTGCCTTCCTCGGTCATGTTGTCAGCCAGCGGATCAGCCTCGGCCATGCCGGTCGGGGTCAGCACGCGATAGGGCTTCCAGCGGCAGGCCTGCTGCAGGTAATTGATCACGCTGTTGGCGCGCTTTTCGCTGAGCGTCTGGTTGTATTCTTCGCTGCCGACCGAGTCGGTATACCCGACCACCAGCAGCAGGGCGTTGTTGGTCGATTCAGCCTGCTGGGCGGCGTTGCACAGTTCCATCTTGGCCTGCTGCGAGAGCTGCCACTTGCCGGTATCGAAGAACACGTTGGTCGTGCCCTTGATGTTGTAATTGTCGATATCGGCCATCCGCCCGCGCAGCGCCTGGGTGGCGGCAGTCTGCTCGGCAAACTGCTGCTCGGTGCCGTTGCGGATCATCATCGCGGTCTTGAAATCGTTGTTCTTGAAGCTGACCTGGCTGGCCAGCAGCACCTGGCCGGCCTGCATGGTCTTGACGGTCACCGGCAGGCCATTGAGCAGCGAGGCCGTGGTGGGCTTGGCACCGTTGCTGCCAAACAGGCCGCTGCTGGCCTTGATCTTGGTCGTCTCGTTGACCGCCACGATCGTGCTGGTGCCATCAGCGGTGGTGATCTTCAGCCGGTCACCTTTGCGCGACGTGATCACGCCCTTCAGTTCCGGCCCGGGCGTCATCGCGCTCATATCGGGCAGGGGTTCACCGGTTACGACGATATTGGGATCGCTGTTGGCCTGGGCCGAGACATTGGCCGACATCGGAATGGCGAGCATGCCGAGCAAGGCAAACGCCGCCGGCTTGTATGAATTGAGCCGCATAAAATCAGTCCTTCAATGCGCAACTGCGCCCCCAACCGCGCTGCCAGAGCAATGGACGCGTGCGGTCAATACCGTACGCGGGGGCTTGGGGCGAGGTTGCGGTGAACCGATTTGAACAGCTATGCTGCGACCGGCGGCTGGTCGTAACTGCCCTGCCTGGTGATCACTTCGTCCGGGGTGGCGAGGATGTGTTTGAGCGCCTCGGGCGGATAGGCCAGGTTCGGGACCGCCGGATCGAAGGCCGGCTGGGCAACCGGCGTCTCGGCATTGCAGGGCGGCGGGTTGAGCATGGCCTGGGCTTCCTCGCCCGAGATGCCGCACTCCTCCAGCATCTTGGGATCGACCCAATGGGCGGGATCAAGCTCGGCCACCTGGCACGAGACCTCGAGCGTCAGCCCTTCCGGCCCGGCGAAATAGATTGAGCGGCAGAAGCCGTGGCCGATCGGGCCGATCGCGGGGATGCCGTGGCTGCGGATCCGGTCGCGCATGGCGATCAGGCCGTCGGGATCGGGGACGCGGAAGGCGATGTGCTGCATCGTCCCCTTGGCGCACTTGCCGGCGCCGGTGCCGGCATGGGTAATGCCGATGGTGCTGGGGATCTCTTCGATCCCGGCCAGTTCTACCACCGAGAAATAGCTCTCCGGCCCCATTTCCAGGAAGGCATGCTTGCCGCCGGGTACGCCGTGCATCTCGAACAGGCCCCTCAGCGGAAAGCCCATCACCTGGGTGAAGAAGGTCAGCTGCGCCTTCATGTCCGCGCTCATGATCGCGATGTGGTGGATCCCGTCGGGCTGCTGGACGCGCATCGGCCTCTCCTCGTGCTTTACGGGACAAAGGCTAACACGCGCCCATCCGCTTCGGCAACGGCTTGCGGGCGACGCGCGGGCGGTTTAATCAATCGATTAAATCGCTGCGTCCGACGGGTTCGGTATGCCAGACGATTGCGCCTAGAGGGACAGGAAAGGCATATATGTCAATTCTTTATGATGAGGGCCAACAGGCGATCGCGACCGAATCGCGCCGCGTGCTTGATGCCCGCGCAAGCAAGGATCGCCTGCTCAAGCTGCTCGAACAGGTTGGCGATTACGATGGCCCGTTCTGGGATACGGCGGTTGAGCAGGGCTGGACCGCCCTGGCCGTGCCGGAAGAGCATGGCGGGCTGGGCCTCGGCCTGGTCGAGCTGGGGCTGGTCGCCCAGGCCAGCGGAGCGGCCACGGCCGGTGCACCGTTCCTGACGCCGGGCTATGGCGTGACCCACGCGCTGGTCGCCTCGGGCAATGCGGATGCAGCGGCCAAGTATCTGCCGCAGATCGCGGCGGGTGAGGCGCGCGGCGCCGTCGCCTTTGCCGAAGGGGTGGACATTCTCCCCTGGAAGGCGGCCACGCAGTTCGCCGATGGCAAGCTGACGGGGGCCAAGCCGGCCGTGCCCGGTGGGCTCAAGGCCGAATTGGCGCTGGTTTGGGCCAGTGGCGCGAACGGACCGGTCCTTGCCCTGGCTGAACTCGCCGGGGCCGAGCGCAAGGCCGTCTCGAGCTTCGACAACAGCCGGGTCTATGCCGACCTGACCTTTGCCGGCACCCCGGCGGTTGCCCTGGCCGAAGGCGCGGCTGCCACGGCCCTGGCCCGCGAAGTGCTCGCCCGGATGGCCGTGGTCACTGCGCACGAGCAGGTCGGCGGCGCCGAGGCATTGTTGCACATCGCCCGCGACTATGCCGTCACCCGCAAGGCCTTTGGCCAGCTGATCGGCGCCTTCCAGTCGGTCAAGCATCGGATCGCCGAGATGTATGGCCTGGTCGAGATCGCCCGCGCCAACTGCATCCATGCCGCTGCCAGCGCCGGGACCGACGAATTCCTGGTCGCCGCGGCCGATGCCCGGCTGACCGCGACCGAAGCCTATGACACCTGCGCGCGGGACTGCGTGCAGATCCACGGCGGGATCGGGGTGACCTGGGAACAGGGGCTCCACCTCCACATGCGCCGGGCCCGCAGCCTGGCGATCGAGCAGGGCAACCTGCTTTTCTGGGAAGACCTGCTGGTCGAAACGCTGACGGGAGAAGCCGCATGAGCGAGATCGAAACCTACCGCGCCCAGGCCCGCGCCTGGCTGGAAAGCGTTGCCCCCAAGTATTCCCGCGCGGCGCGGGGCAAGCTGAACCTCTCGGTTGAGGAAGACCTGGCGCTGGGCCGCCAGTACATGGCCGAAAAGTATGATGCCGGTTACGCCGGGATCAACTGGAAGACCGAGATCGGCGGGCAGGGCCTGTCGAACATGCACAAGATCGCCTTCGATGCCGAGGAAATGCAGTTCGGCATGCCGAACGCCTATTTTGGCATCTCGTTGGGCATGCCGATCCCGATCCTGATCCATTATGGTCAGGACCGCGCCTGGGTGAAGGAGCGCGTGATCAAGGCGCTGCGCGGTGAGGAAATCTGGTGCCAGCTGTTCTCTGAACCTTCGGGCGGGTCTGACCTCGCCGCACTGCGCACCAAGGCCGAGCCGGATGGCAACGGCTGGCGGATGACCGGGCAGAAGGTCTGGACGAGCTGGGCGCAGTATTGCGATTACGGAGTGATCGTGGTCCGCACCGACCCCACGGTCGAGAAGCACAAGGGCCTGACCTATTTCTGGGTCGATATGAAGGCCGAGGGCGTCGAAGTGCGCCCGATCAAGCTGGCCGGCGGTGACAGCCATGTGAACGAGGTGTTCTTCGATGCCGTGCGGCTGGAAGACAGCCAGCGCATGGGCGAGGTTGGTGGCGGCTTCGGCGTTGCGCTGCACACGCTGATGATCGAACGCTATATCGCCACCGACAGTGCCGGGTTCGGCCCGCATCTTGACCTGTTCGTCGATCAGGCGCGCGATCTTTCGATCAACGGCAAGCCGGCGATCAAGGACGGCCGCATCCGCTCCGCCATCGCCCGCAACCACGCGATGCGCGCCGGGCTGGACAGCATCACCAAGCGCGCCTTCGCGATGATGCAGGCGGGGATGCAGCCGGGTCCGGAAGGGTCCCTGCAAAAGCTGGTCGCAGTGCGCAGCCGGCAGAAGCTGTCCGAACTGGCGCTTGACCTGCAAGGTAACCAGGCCTTCGATTTCGATCCCCACGCTTATGTGAAGGAAGATTGGGGGACCAGCTGGCTCAATGCGCCGACCGGCCGCATTGCCGGGGGTTCGGACGAAGTGCTGCTCAACACGATCGCCGAAAAGGTGCTGGGCCTGCCGCAGGACCACCGCCCCGACAAGGGCGTGCCGTTCAACGCGATTCCGGCCTGATCGGCTGGCACTTTTCGTCATTGCGGGGAGCGGCGCGGCGGCGCAATCCGGCGCTCCGCTCCCCCGACGATTGACCTGGAATTTTGATGACCGAATCCGAAGACCTGGCTGAAATCCGCCGCGCGGTGCAGGCGCTCTGCGCCGAGTTCCCGGGCGAATACTGGCGCGAGAAGGACCGCACCCGCGACTATCCGGGTGAGTTCGTCGATGCGCTGACCAAGGCCGGGTTCCTCGCTGTGTTGATTCCGGGTGACTACGGCGGCTCGGGCCTCAAGCTCGATGCCGCGGCGGTGATCATGGAGGAAATCCAGGCCGCCGGCTGCAACGGGGCCTCGGCCCACGCGCAGATGTACATCATGAACACGCTGCTGAAATATGGCAGCGAAGAGCAGAAGCGCGCCTATCTGCCCGGCATCGCCGATGGCTCGCTGCGGCTACAGGCCTTCGGTGTGTCGGAGCCGACGAGTGGGACCGACACTTTGTCCTTGCGCACTGTCGCGGTGCGCGATGGCGACGAATATGTCGTCAACGGCCAGAAGATCTGGACCAGCCGCGCCGAGCATTCCGACCTGATGCTGCTGCTCGCCCGTACCACCCCGCGCGAACAGGTCGAGAAGAAGACCGAGGGCCTGTCGATCTTCCTGGTCGACATGCGCAAGGCCGTGGGCAGCGGCATGACGATCAAGCCGATCCGCACGATGATGAACCACTCGACCACCGAGGTGTTCTTCGATGACCTGCGCATCCCGGCGAGCAGCCTGATCGGCGAGGAAGGGAAGGGCTTCCGCTACATCCTTTCCGGCATGAACGCCGAGCGAATCCTGATCGCGGCGGAATGCATCGGCGATGCCAAGTGGTTCATCCAAAAGGCCAGCGACTATGCCAAGGAGCGCAAGGTCTTCAATCGCCCGATCGGCCAGAACCAGGGCGTCCAATTCCCGATCGCGCGCTGCTATGCGCAGATGCGCGCGGCCGAGCTGATGGTCCACCATGCCGCCCAGGTCTATGACGCCGGCGGCAATCCGGGGGCTGAGGCCAACATGGCGAAGATGCTGGCGAGCGAGGCCAGCTGGGCCGCCGCCGACATGTGCGTTCAGACCTTCGGCGGCTTCGGCTTTGCCGAGGAATACGATGTCGAGCGCAAGTTCCGCGAGGCGCGGCTCTATACCGTGGCCCCGATTTCAACCAACCTGATCCTGTCCTATCTGGCCGAGCACGTGCTCGGCCTGCCACGTTCCTACTGAGGGGGAGAAAACCGATGGCCATCAAGACCCGCATCACCGAACTGCTCGAGATCGAGCATCCGATTGTCCAGGGCGGCATGCAGTGGGTGGGGGTGGCCGAAATGGCCAGCGCCGTATCCAATGCCGGGGGCCTTGGCATCCTGACCGGCCTGACCCAGCCCAGCGCCGAGGCGCTGGCCGCCGAGATCGAGCGCTGCCGCGGCATGACCGACAAGCCGTTCGGCGTGAACATGACCGTGTTCCCCACGATCAATCCGCCCGATTACAAGGCCTATACCCAGGCGATCATCGATAGCGGGGTGAAGATCGTCGAGACCGCCGGTACGCCTGCGGTTCGCGAGCTGTGGGAAATGATGAAACCCCACGGCATCAAGATCCTGCACAAGTGCACCGCCGTTCGTCACGCCCTTTCGGCCGAGCGCGCCGGGGTTGATGTTATCTCGATCGACGGCTTCGAATGCGCTGGTCACCCGGGTGAGGACGACATTCCGGGCCTGATTCTGATCCCCGCCGCTGCTGACAAGGTGAAGATCCCGATGCTGGCCTCAGGCGGCTTTGGCGATGGGCGCGGCCTGGCTGCCGCACTCGCGCTGGGCGCGGACGGGATCAACATGGGCACGCGCTTTACCGCGACGGTCGAAGCGCCGATCCACCAGGCCTTCAAGGATGCGATGGTCGCGGGCGATGAACGCTCGACCGACCTGATCTTCCGCACCTTCCGCAACACCGCGCGCGTAGCCAAGAACGAGATCAGCCAGCAGGTCGTCGCTGCCGAGCGCGAGGGCAAGGACTTCAGCGCCGTGGCCGACCTGGTCAAGGGCGTGCGCGGCCGCGAAGGACTGCAGACCGGTGACACCAATCACGGCATCTGGTCGGCCGGCATGATCCAGGGCCTGATCCACGACATCCCGACCTGCGAAGTGCTGGTCAGCCGGATCGTCAAGGAAGCCGAGGCGATCATCAAGGGCCGCCTGGCCGGGATGGTGAGCTAAGCGAAACGCCAGGTCCGCAAGGGTTCGCCAGCGGTAATCGTGCCGCTGGCGCCCACCGGCTCGGCGCCTTCGCCCTGCAGGCGGGCGATAGTTGCCACATCATTGGCCGGAACGTGGGCGAGGGTGCGTTTGCCTTCGCCCGTGCGCGCCACCACCACGCCAGAGCGCGGCTGACCTTCACGGTCGTAGAACACGGTATAGCTCTCGACCGTCGCAGCGCCGGTATAGTCGTGATCCAGCTCCGGCACCGGGCCGCGCGCGGCATCGGCCTCGGCCTGGAAATCGTAGGAGCGGGGGAAGCTCGCCGCCGGGATCGGCTTGGTGCTGACCGCGATGGTGTGGTTGTGGGTGGCATAACCGCCGTTGGCGAAGAGCAGCCCGGTGCCGCCCGAGCCGCGCAGCTTCTCGACCATGGAGGCGACCGCGTGGCTCATGTAATTGCCGATCGGTCCGCCGCCGAAAGTCAGACCGCCAAACACGGTGGCGGCCTTGTCGACCGGCCAGCCGAGCACCCGCCGCGCCATCTTCGGCACGCAGGGGAAGCAGGAATAGAGCTCGACCGCGTCGAGATCCTCAACCGATAGCTGGTTGAGCTCCATCGTCTTGCGGATCGACACTTCCATTCCCGCGCTGTGGACATAACCATCGCGCGCCAGGAATGAGTTCGATTCATGTGCCGCTGCGCCGTTGCCGACATAGATCCACTTGTCCTCGGCAATGCCGCGCCGCCGCGCTTCGCCGACTGACATCACGATGAAGCCGGCACCCTGGTTGACCGCCGCATTGGCGACCTGGAACTTGGTATAGGGGAAGGCGATCGGGCGGTTGTTGTCACCCGGTGTGATCACGTCCGCAGCGCTGACCGGCTTGCGGATCCAGGCCGCCGGATTGCTCGCCGCGACCTCGGAGAACCGGCTCCAGATTTCCCCGCTTTCGGCCTGCCCCTCGGCCAGGGTCTGCCCCAGGTGCGCGCGCAGCGCGTTCTCGTAGAGCGGGTAGACGTCGGTCGGCACGACCAGCCCGTGGCTCTGCGCATAGCCCACCTTCACCCGGTGCGTCGCATCGCGCAGCGCGTCGACCTTCTTGCCGCCCTGGGCCGCAGCCTTGCGTGCGCCAGCGGTGCGCAGGGCCTCGGCCCCGGTCACCAGCGCGATCTTGATCTCGCCAGCGCCGATTTTGTTGGCGGCCTCGTTCAGCAGCAGGATCGGACTGTCGCCGTTGGGGCCTTTCGACTGGACCAGTTCGGCATGGCTGGCACCCAGCGCTTCGGCCACCGGGCCGCTGGCATCGGTGATTTCCGGAAAGGCGATCTGCGCAACGACGCCGATCCAATCCGCATCGGCGAGCAGGGTGGCACCGGCATCGGCCTCAGCCGCGCGCAGGGCATCGGCCATCAGCGTTACCGGATCGCGCCCCTCTAGCGGGTTCTCCGGCCGGTCATTGATCTGGCCCACGCCGACAATCACCGGAAGCAGATCGGGGTTCATTGCATCAATCCTTGCACAATTTAACTGATCGGTTAAACCAGTGTCAAAGCAGGTTTGGACCTGCCCCGCAACTGCAATTCATATCAAGGAGGAGCCACCATGGCCGAAGCCTATATCATCGACGCCGTCCGTACCCCGCGCGGGATCGGCAAGCCGGGCAAGGGCGCGCTCTCGCACCTTCACCCGCAGCACCTCGCCGCGACTTGCCTCAAGGCGATCAAGGATCGTAACGGGCTCGATACCAGCACGGTCGATGACATCATCTGGTCGACCTCCAGCCAGAACGGCAAGCAGGGCGGCGACCTGGGCCGCATGGCGGCGCTGGCGGCAGGCTATGACATCTCGGCCAGCGGCACCACGCTTGACCGGTTCTGCGGCGGCGGCATCACTTCGGTGAACCTGGCTGCGGCCACGATCATGTCGGGCATGGAAGACTGCGTCATCGCCGGCGGGACCGAGATGATGAGCTACACCGCTTCCTTCGCCGCCGAACAGGCCAATGCCGGCATTCCGCCGCGGCTGATGGGTTCGGGCAACGAAGCGCTCGACGTGTTGCACCCGCAGAGCCACCAGGGCGTGTGCGGCGATGCGATTGCCTCGATGGAAGGGATCAGCCGCGAAGCGCTCGACGCGCTGGCCCTGGTCAGCCAGGAACGCGCCGCCCGCGCGATCCGCGAAGGCCGGTTCGATCACTCGCTGGTCACCGTCTACAACGAAGACGGCACGGTAGCGCTGGACCACGAAGAGTTCCCGCGCCCCGAAACCACTGCCGAAGGCCTGGCCGCGCTGAAGCCCAGCTTCGCCCAGCTCGCCGATTTCGACATTGGCGGCACCACCTTCCGCAAGCAGATCAACCGCCGCTATCCGGATCTCAAGATCGAGCACTTCCACCATGCCGGTAACAGCTCGGGCGTGGTCGATGGCGCGGCCGCGATCCTGATCGCTTCGCCCGAATATGCCGAAAAGCACGGCCTCAAGCCGCGCGGTCGAATCGTCGCCTATGCCAACCAGGGCGATTGCCCGACGCTGATGCTCAACGCCCCGGTTCCGGCAGCCAAGAAGGTGCTGGAAAAGGCCGGCCTCAAGGTTGAGGACATCGACGTCTGGGAAATCAACGAGGCCTTCTCGGTCGTCGCCGAAAAGTTCATCCGCGATCTCGATCTTGACCGGACCAAGGTCAACATCAACGGCGGCGCGATGGCGCTGGGCCACCCGATCGGCGCCACCGGCTCGATCCTGATCGGCACCGCGCTCGATGAGCTCGAGCGTTCGGGCGGCCGTTATGGCCTGGTCACCATGTGCGCCGCTGGCGGCATGGCCCCGGCAATCATCATCGAACGGATCTGATCCCAATGAGCGCCCTGATCTGCGAGATCTCCGATCACATCGCCACCATCACGCTCAACCGGCCCGAGCGGATGAACACCATCTCCTCGGCCATGCTGGATGAGCTGACCAAGACGCTGGTGGCCGTGAACGAAGATCCCGCGGTCAGGGTGGTGATCCTGACCGGGACGGGCCGGGCCTTCTGCGCCGGGCTTGACCTCAATGAAGCCTCGGCGGGGCAGGGGATCGGCTCGCCCGATCGCAAGTTCCCGGCCACGATCGACCTGCGCAACACGCCGCCGACAGTCCTGTTCGCGATGGATAAGCCGGTGATCTGCGCATTGAACGGCTCGGCCGCCGGCTATGGCATGGACCTGGCGCTGGGCTGTGACATTCGCATCATGGCTGACAATGCCAAGCTCGCCGCTGCCTTCGTCAAGCGCGGGATCGTGCCCGAAAGCGGCGGTACCTGGTTCCTCCCGCGCATGCTCGGCTGGGCTAAGGCGGCGGAAATCATCTTCACCGGCCGCACCCTGAGCGCGGTCGATTGCCTTGCCGAAGGCCTCGCCAACCATGTCGTCCCGGCAGAGGAAGTCGGAGCCAAGGCCCGCGCCATGGCCACCGAAATCGCTGCCAATGCGCCGCTGGCGGTGCTGGCGTCCAAGCGGATGATGCGGATGGGGCTGGAAGAGGGCTTCGAAACCCACGTCCAGCACGTCTACCTGCAACTGCTGCCGCTGTTCGCCAGCGAAGACTTCAAGGAAGGGGTGCAGTCCTTCCTCGAAAAGCGCCCGGCGCAGTTCAAGGGGCGCTGAGCGGCCAGCCTAGTCGAGCGCGGCGAAGGCTTCGCAGCTTTCGTTGCAGCCCGCCACGACCAGCAGGTCATCGGCCTGGATCACAATGTCCTGCGTGACATGGCGAAACGGCCCGTCCTTGGGCTTCACGCCGATGATCGCCACACCATAATCCTTCATCGTGTCGATGATGCCCAGCAGGCTGCCGACCAGTGCCTGTGGTGCGCGGGTTTTGACGATCGAAAAGTCCTCGTCGAACTCGATCGCATCGATCATCTTGCCGGTCACCAACCGGGCCACCTGGCGGCCCATTCGCTCTTCCGGATAGACCACGTGATGCGCGCCGACCCGCTCAAGGATGCGGCCATGGGTGCGGTGGACGGCCTTGGCCCAGATCTGCGGGATGCCCAGGTCAGTCAGCCCCATCACGGTCAGCACGCTCGCCTCGACATCGCTGCCGATCCCCACCACCACGCGTTGGAAATCGACCAGGCCGATCTGGCGCAGGGCATCGGGGTCAGTGGTATCGGCCTGGATCACGTGCGGCATCTCGTCCGCCACCAACTGCACCAGCTTTTCGTCGGAATCGATCGCCAGCACATCATGCCCTGACTGGAGCAGCGCCTGGGCCACGGCTGTGCCAAACCGGCCCAGTCCGATCACGGCAACGGCTTCGGGTGCCGGCTTCTTGCGTTTCGATCTAGCCAACAATGGGTTGCTCCTGCGGATAGCGATAGTGAACCGAGCGCGGCGCGAGGGCCAGCGCCGTGGCGAAAGTGATCGTCCCGACCCGGCCAACGAACATCAGCAGCACCAGCAAGAGTTGCGAAGGTTCAGTCAACTGGGCGGTGATCCCGGCTGACAGGCCGACTGTCGCGAAGGCCGAGATCGTTTCGAACAGGATGTAGCGGAAATCGATCGCCGGCTCGATCCAGTCGATGATCAGCGTCACCATCCCGATCAGGCCGATCGCGATCAGGACGATCGACAGCGCCTGGCGCACCACGGCCGAGCCGACCCGGCGGCCAAACATCGTTGTTTCGGTATGGCCGCGGATTTCCGACCAGACGACGAAGCCCAGCAGCGCAAAGGTCGTGACCTTGAGGCCGCCCGCGGTACCCGCGCTGCCGCCGCCGATCAGCATGAAGACGTAATTGATCGACAAGGTCGGGTCGGCAAAGGCGGCGATATCAACCGCGTTGAACCCGGCAGTGCGCATCGAGACCGAATGGAACGCGGCGTTGAGCAAGGCTGTGCCTGGCGTCATCGAACCCAGCGTGCGCGGGTTGGTCCATTCGGCCACCAGCACCAGCAGTGTTCCGGCGATCAGCAGAACCGCAGTAGTCGACAGGGTCAGCCGACTGTGCAGCGACCAGGGCCGGCGGCGGCGTTCAGGATCGCGTCGCACCCACAGCTCATGCAGCACGGGAAAGCCGATCCCGCCAATTACGATTGCCGCCATGATCGGGGCGAGGATCGCGGTATCCCCCTGCCAGCCGATCAGGTTGCTCGAGAAGGTCGAGAAACCGGCATTGTTGAAGGCCGAGATCGAATGGAACAACCCATGCCAGGCCGCTTCGCCCACACCCATACCGTATCCCAACCACCAGCGCAGCCACAGCGCCAGCGCCACCAGGGCCTCGATGGCGATGCTGGCCACGAAGACCAGTTTGACTAGGCTGATCGCCTCGGCCCGGTTGAAGTGGCCATGCTCGGTCAGGGCAATCGCCCGGTCCGACAGGCTGAGCCGCCGCCCCGCCACCAGCCCCAGCAGGGTGGCGGCGGTCATGATGCCCAGACCCCCGACCTTGATCATCACCACGATCGCGACCTGGCCGAAAGGAGACCAGAAAGTGGGGGTATCGACCGTCACCAGTCCGGTCACGCAGATCGCCGAGGTGGCGGTGAATAGCGCGGTCAGCAGCCCGGCGCTCTGGCCACTGGTGGTGGCAATCGGCAGCATCAGAATCACCGTGCCCACGGCAATCGGGGCGAGGAATGCTGCCGGGACAATCCGGGTCGGATGCGACAGTCCCTTGTTCATGGTTTGCCCGGAACGACCCCTGATCAGTGTTCGAGCGGTCATAAGGGCAAGGCGCGGCAATTCCTAGCAGGCATTGCCGCGCCGCCAATGGTTTGCCGGTCTGGCTAATCCTTCGGTAACTGCCAGCGCACCGCGCCGGTGTAGCTGCCAGCGACCAACGCGCCGGTGCTGTCGCTGGCGGGCTCGAACCTGCCGCGCAGCATCAGCTTTGCGCAGGCTGCCTGATCGAGCGCCTCGGTCCCGCTGGAGCCGGTCACTTCGCAACCGGTCACCCGGCCATTGGTGCCAACACTCAGCCGGAACTTCACCACGCCTTCGGCTTCACTGCGGATCGCGCTCTGGGGATAGTCGTTGGTGGTGACCCACAGACCTGGATTACCCTTGGGCCGCGCCGCCTTGGTCGCGAACGAGGGGCCGGGCGAGGGGGTGGGGCCGGGGAAGACGACATTATCGATCCCGCCAAAGCCAGTCTCGCCAGTGCCAAAGGTCGGTGGCGGGATAGCGCCCGGGTTCTGGAACGGATTGACCGGCTGCGGCTGCGGCTGCGGCGGAGCGAGTTTGGTTCTGTCCGGCTCGGCGCGCGGCGGCACCTTGGGCGGGTCAACCTTCTTCGGAGGATCGGGTACGAAGACGCCGATCAGCCGTTCCGGGACATGGGTCATCACAGATGCGGCAAACCCCGTGACTAGGGCGTAACCGAGCCCGACATGGATCGCCCCGACCAGCGCCAGCGTACCCAGGCGGCGGTTGGAATTGATGGTATCGACATAGGTCATAAGCACCTCTCCATCCTCTTGGCGCCCGGGGCGCCCTGCTTTGTGGAGTAGGCCGAGTCGCACCGAGCGACTGAACTGAATGTAACATAATAACATAACCTGTCGATGCAGAAAATACAGGTTTCCGTAACGTCAACCAGTTGCCAATCGCAATTGGTCTTGGCCCTGCTAGTCTTGTTCAAAAGGAGGGACCCATGCCGATTCTCTATGACTATCCCCGCGCACCCAGTCCGCGCCGGGCCCGGATCCTGCTGGCCGAAAAGGGCATCGCGCATGAGACCCGGATCGTCGACCTGGCGGCGGGGGAGCACCAGTCCGAAGCCTACCGCGCGGTCAATCCTGGGCTGACCGTGCCGGCGCTGGTGCTGGAGGATGGTACGGTCCTGACCGACAATGCTGGGATCGCGGCCTGGGCCGAGGCTTTCAAGCCCGATCCGCCGCTGTTCGGCACCACGCCGACCGACAAGGCCGAGATCGCCAGCTGGAACAGCAAGGCTGAGGGCGAGTGCCTGATGGCCATTGCCGAAGCCATGCGCAATACGGCCCCGGCGATGAAGGACCGCGCCCTGCCTGGGCCGGTCAACTATGCCCAGATCCCCGAACTGGCCGAGCGCGGCAAGGCGCGGCTGTTGCACTTCCTCGACAAGCTCGATGCCCACCTGGCCGGCCGCGATTACCTCGCCGCCAGCGGCTTTTCGATTGCCGACATTACCTGCGGCGTCGCGGTCGATTTTTCGCGGGTGCTGCGGATCGATCCGGGCGAGGGGCGGCCCAATGTCGCCGCCTGGCGCGCGCGGCTCGCCGCCCGGCCAAGCTGGAGCCTGTAAGGCGCGATGACGCTCTCGCTCACCGTCCACGGCGCCGCCCAGACCGTCACCGGCTCTTGCCACGAATTGCGCGCGGGCAAGTCCCGCATCCTGCTCGATTGCGGTCTGTTCCAGGGTTCACGCTCGCTCGAGGCGCTGAACCATGAGCCGCTTCCCTTCGACATTGCCGGGCTCGATGCAGTTGTCCTGGGTCATGCCCATATCGACCATAGCGGGCAGCTCCCTCGCCTCAGCGCGGCTGGCTACAAGGGCGCGATCTGGTGCACCGAGGAGACCGCCGAGCTGCTCCAGTTCATGCTGGCAGATGCCGGCCGGATCCAGGAGTACGAGGCCGAACGCCGCAACCGCCGGCGCGACCGGGCCGGGGACGATCCATTCGAGCCGATCTATACCGAGGCCGATGCCATTGCCGCCGCTCGGCTGGCGCGGGTGGTCAAGCTGGGCGAATGGTTCGAACCCGCCCCTGGCTTCCGCTGCCGGCTGTGGAACGCCGGGCACATCCTCGGGTCCGCTTCGATCGAGGTTGAGGCAGAAGGCACGCGCCTGCTCTATTCGGGCGATCTCGGGCCGGACAACAAGGCCTTCCACGCCGATCCCGACGCCCCCACCGGCTTCGACCACGTGATCTGCGAGAGCACTTATGGCGACCGCAGCCGCACCAAGGTGAGCATTGCCGAGCGGCGGCAATTGCTGGAAGCCGAAATCCTTGCCGCGCGTACCCGCGGCGGTAACCTTGTGATCCCGGCCTTTGCGCTCGAGCGGACGCAGGAATTGCTGCTCGACATCGCCACGCTCTCCAGCGCCAGGCGGATCGGCAATGCCATGGTCTTCGTCGATAGTCCGCTGGCGAACCGCGCCACCACGGCCTTCCGCAAATATGCCGACGAGCTGGAGGACACCGGCGGGCGCGATGTCTTTGGCCACCCCTCGAT
>Ga0315904_10000113_pt1 | contig 128866 bp, 85 predicted proteins | sample LakEriMetagenome_6_FD_203529 | JGI IMG/M metagenome (GOLD analysis project Ga0315904, IMG submission 203529) | Freshwater fungal communities from buoy surface, Lake Erie, Ohio, United States - Buoy 12 MA120 | ecosystem: Environmental > Aquatic > Freshwater > Lake | place: USA: Lake Erie, Ohio...
TTCTCGGAGACATCAATGTCTTTGGTAGCCACCAGGATTTCCACCACCTCAACGGTTTCTGCTCCTGCTTGCTTCTCAATAACGACCTGGCTGATACCTACCGATGCCACCATGCCGCAACCAAGAGCCACAATCAGAAGAACCCCTGACTTACCACGCATCGTACATTCCTCTTGCCGTTACTCGTTCAAAAAACGTTCTTGCTCGCCAACAAAAGTGGCTTGAGCCGACTTGAAGCACCTGACTTAGGTCGCCAGGGTTATCAGTTATGACATCGCATCTTCTCTATCATTGGCTTTCAATCTGTGTAACCTTGAGGATCGGTATTTTGGGGGCTTTAGGCAGCGTGACCGCACCAAAATATTTAATTGTTCCATTTTCACATGGTAGTCGTTGCCCGAAGTCTTTCGGACTATTTGCTGGACGATCCAAAAAGGTTTTGATTCAAGCCCTACACTGCGCCTAAGTATCCAGAAGTATCTGCGTTGCCTATTTGCCTCAGGCTGTGCAGTTGATTACGGTTACCCTAAGGAATTTCCAAAAAATCGCCTACCAAAGAAGACCTTGGCTAGCAAAGTATCCCAAAGCGGCGACAGTCATTGGAATTCCGTAGGGCAATAAGGTCATTCGAGATTTGCGTTTAGCAGCACGTTGAAATAGACGATCAGGGTCATGCAGGATCACAATCTCTTCGCTGATGGTTTTCATGTTTGATAAGTGGCGGGACCATCTGCCGCTGAGCAAAATCATCGTGAGTGCCATACAGCCCCCCACAATTGCCGTGCAAGCGAATATCCAGAAGGTGTGTTCCAGATGTACCCAAGCTCCGATAGCTGCGAGCAATTTAACATCACCGGCCCCCATACCACCGATGGAATAAACGATGAGCAGTAGCACCAGGCCTGCCAAGCTACCTGCGATACTCCAGGAGAGGCCAGTCCATCCTCCCGCCATCAGGCTGTAGACCCAACCGGTTGCAATCATCGGGAAGGTAAGCCAATTAGGGACCTTAAGCCAGATACCGTCGATGACAGCTGCGACGATTAGAAGTGATGAAACCAGCCAAATGTCCCAGTGAGCGCTTACTGAGGATACGAAGGAATCCATGACCTTTACCGCCTGCAGAATCAAGTTGATGAGTTTAAAGAAAAGATTTTCTCTGCGGCTTCTAGGGCAGCATGAGAGCTATCTGAACCTTATGTCACAACTTGGCGGGGGAGGCTAAATCAGGAATTTTTTTTCAGATTTTTTCAGCCTGCTTGACTCATGTAGAATGAAGGCTCAAAACCAAAACGCCAGCTGAATCGGTTCGAAACCCGATTGAACTGGCGTTATTGAAATTCAGCAATTTCGAAATCGTTATCCCGAGTGCTTCGGTACCGTTACCTATCCGACTCGGCGTGGTTGTTCGGCGATTACCAGAGTAAGCCTTGGGTAGCAAAATACCCAAGAGCCGCAAATGTCATCGGGACACCGTAGGGAAGAAGCATCATACGAGGCTTTCGTTCCTTCGCGATCTCAAATAGTTTCTCTGGGTCGCGAACAGTTGCGATTTCTTCTGCGATAGATTGCATTTGCACGAAGTGTTTGCGCCAGCGACCGCTGACGGCGATCATAGCCAGGGCCATGATTCCACCGACAATCGTGGTGGCGATAAAAATCCAAAAAGTGTGTTCGACATGAAGCCAAGCACCTATGCCTGCGAGCAATTTCACGTCTCCTGCACCCATTCCACCAATGCTGTAGACGATTAATAAGAGGATCAGTCCTACCACGGAGCCGGCGAAGCTCCAACCAAGACCGCTCCATCCCGCTACCGCAAAACTGAATATCCATCCTGATGCGATCATAGGGATCGTCAGCCAGTTAGGTACTTTCAAATAAAGACCATCGATGACTGCTGCGACAACTAGGGTGATAGCTACGAGCCAAACGCTCCAATGCTCCGTCATTATTGTAAGGAGAGAACTCATGGGAATCTCTTTGTAAGGTGTGACTAAATCGGTGGGACGATGTTTGCTTTAGGTGTGGTGGATGCAACGAGTTACAAGCATCCAATAAATCTCAGGCGGGGAAGAGTTTGTAGGTTAGCGAAGATTCAATAACCAAGTGACGACAACCATAAACATGCTGGCGACACACCATAAAATTTCAGTTGAATTTTGAATGGCTTCAATGGGTAGAATCGTAGGCATAACAAACGCTCTTTTCTTTTTATCAAAGGAATAAAGGCGATCCGTTGCCATCGAGAGGGTCTAACGGGAATCACGGTCGCGAATCGGAGTTCGCGACCGTGAATTGGCCGTTAGCTTCTAGTCGCTAATCATAGGATTGAGTTGCGACTAGATACCTCAGCGAAAAAATTAAACCACGTTCAACTGCTGCGAAACCTTGTTGAAGGTCTTGGTCGCGTTGGTGCCGATGGTGCGGATAGCACCCAAGCAAACCACAACGATCAAAGCCAACATAACAGCGTACTCAACTGCGGTTGGACCATCTTCGGACTTCAAAAAGCTACGAATCTTAGCGGCGAAATTCTTCATGACTGTTCCTCTCAAAACTAAAAAAACGGTTTCGTGCTTGTTCAGCACACATAGGGTGAAATTTCCCGGCGGAGACAGTCGTAATTTCGCCACAAAATTAAGAACTGCTTCCTTCAGGCACTTGCAAATCTAGGTCGTAATTTCGAACAGGAAGGAAAAAATCCTGTCACTCACTCCCCCCAGATTTTTGGCGAGCCAAGGGTGAGACGATTCATTTTCGGGACATTTACCCGAGCGACTCGTCGCATCCTCAACCGCAAGCAAACATAGAACGAAAAATAGTAGGGGTTAGGTATATTTCGCTTTTTGGGTAAGTTGCGCAAGCTTTTTATTGGTCGAAAAGTTCCAATTTTGCGGTCTTTTCGTTTTATGGCGGCCAGCTACCATTCCCGCAGACACAAATCGCTGTCGCTTCTCTAGAAAACTTAAGAATAGTAGCCAATGCAGCCCCCAAAACATCTCGCTGTAACGCTCTGTAGTCGTTGTACCCATCATCGGGAGATCCGTAGCGGCAAGGGATCCTTGTTTCTGCTTTGTGAGCTGGGGCTTGGTAATGCAGCTTGGCCTAAGTACCCACCCCAACCGGTCTTGAGATGCCCTCATTTTCAGGGCAACACCCCAGAAGGGACTGATTCGGATAAGGGGACGAAGTCTTCGTAAACCCTAAGCCACTGGGAATGAAGGGGTTGGTTCGATATATTTATCTCTTCGTCGAGCGGCTTGGCCGCCAAGACTTAGCGATCTGGTAGCCGTAACGGGGGCTCTGCCTAGCGCTTTTTGGCAATTCACCCCGTTTGCATTGAGGGGATTATTATGCGTCGCGTTGGAATGGCGTCGTTGGGTTGCGTTCTAGCATTGTGGGCTATGTCGAGTGGGATGTGGAGTCCTGCGGTGGTAGGTCAAGAACCAGCTGCGGCTGGAAAGAAAGAGGTTGCTAAGCCGATGAATCCGTCGAGTTATGCTATTGGAATCAACATCGGTAAGAGTCTCAAGGAAGGTGGATTCTCCATGGAAGACATCTCCAAAGAAGATCTTCTTGCGGGCATTATGGATTCAGTTTCTGGTGCTGATTCCCGTCTCAGTGATGAAGAGATGGCAGATGCATTTTCAAAAATCAATGAAATGCTCAGCAAGCGAGCAGAGGCTGCGACCAAAGATAATTTGACCAAAGCCAATGCTTATCTAGAAGAGAACAAGAAGAAGGAAGGCGTTGTCGCACTTCCTAGCGGTCTGCAATACAAGGTCATCAAGCAGGGAACCGGCGCTCAGCCGAAGCTCAGTAGCGAAGTGAAGGTTCACTACGAAGGAAAATTGGTCAACGGTAAGATCTTCGATAGCTCGATCAAGCGTGGAGAGCCAGTGAGCTTCCCTGTTTCTGGTGTTATCAAAGGCTGGACCGAAGCGTTGCAGCGAATGAAGGTTGGTGACAAGTGGATGCTTTTTATTCCACCAGGACTTGCTTACGGTGAGCGTGGCGCGGGTGGAGACATTGGTCCCAATGAACTGTTGATCTTCGAAGTTGAATTGTTGGACGTCAAGAATTAATTTCTGATGTGACGTCTTTCCTGGAGAACATTTCGGTAGGCAATCACTGTAATCGAGAGGAATGTGGCATGAGAGTCGGACATGTGTTGGTCGCATGTTGTGGTATCGCATCGCTCTGCGTCGCGATTGAAGCTGCAGAAGTAGTAGACGTTAAACAATCTCCTCTCGAAGTTCATGTGGAAAGAGCTTTTCCGAACATCTCGATCGAGCGGCCCGTCTTCCTGACTCATTCAGGAGACGGGACCAATCGTCTTTTCGTAGGCAGTCAGTACGGACGCGTTTTTGTTCTTCCGAATGATGAGAAAGCAGAAGAAGCTCAACTTTTCTTGGATATCACGGATCGCGTGACTTACAAGGACGAAGAGAATGAGGAAGGTTTACTTGGACTCGCCTTTCACCCAAACTTCAAAAAGAATGGTGAGTTTTTTGTTTACTACACAGCGAAATCGGAAAAGCATCTAAGCACGATTTCCCGCTTCAAGGTAGATCCCGCCAATCCGCAGAAAGCGGATCCAGCATCTGAAGAAATCTTGATGACACTTAAGCAACCGTTTTGGAATCATAACGGTGGAACGCTAGTCTTTGGCCCAGACGGATATCTCTATGTTGGTTTGGGTGATGGCGGAAAGGGTGCTGATCCGTTGCTTAGCGGTCAGGATCTCTCAACTTTGCTCGGAAAAATTCTCCGCATCGATGTGGACAACAAATCGCCAGGCTTGGCTTATGCGATTCCCAAAGATAATCCATTCGTAGGTCGTGAGGGAGCAAGACCTGAAATTTATGCGTATGGTTTTCGAAACATTTGGCGCATGGCTTTCGATCCTGCTAATGGCGACTTTTGGGTAGCCGACGTTGGTCAGGATTTGCTTGAAGAGATTAATTTGGTTACTAAAGGTGGTAACTACGGTTGGAGTCTCCGCGAAGGCAAGCAGCCTTTCAAGAACCAAAATCAGACCGCCCCAACACCTCCGATCGATCCGATATGGGACTATCCACATAACGAATCATGGGGGAAATCAATTACCGGCGGGATGGTCTATCACGGCCAAAAAGTTCCTGCCTTGAAGGGAAGTTATCTCTATGGTGACTATGTGTCAGGCAAGTTGTGGGCCTTGAGATATGACTCTAAGGGTAGCAAAGTAGTTGCCAACCAACCCATTTTGTGGCCACCAAGTTTGCCCGTGGTTACCTTCGGCAGCGATGAACAGGGTGAGGTCTATTTTACGACGGTGACGTCGGGTGGCCGAATCTACAAATTTGTAGAAGGCCCGACCCCCTAAACTCTGAAAGTTTATTTGCGTAGTAAACGGGAAAGCCCTATTCTAGTGGGCTTTCCGCTAACACGACATTCCTAAAAGGGCTCGGCATTATTTAGATATTGCCGGCCCAAGCTGTTATTTGTTTTTTCGATTGTCTCGTCGACATAGCTTCGATAACTCACAACGATTAATCCCTCGATAGCAATTTTTAAGTGCTTCAGTTGAGTGATTTAATGGTGAGCTTTTCCTAAGTCCAGTTCCGACAAAACCTAATGATATACAAGGGGTACTACCCTCCGTGGAACAAGCGATTGCAAAGGCTGATGTGCTCATCGAAGCGATGGGGTGGATTCGTCGTTTTCGAGATAAAACGACGGTGATCAAGTTGGGTGGTAGCTTGATGGATGATCCAACAGCCATTCATCACATCTTGCTGGATGTGATCTTCATGGAAACGGTAGGTATGAGGCCGGTTATCGTTCATGGCGGTGGAGCGGCAATCGATCGCGCAATGGCTGCTGCGAATATCACTCCCAAAAAAGTACTCGGTAGGCGAGTGACAGATGCTGCCACCTTGGACATTGTCGAGAAGACATTGGCTGGCGAAATTAACGAGTCGTTGACCGAAGAAATCGAGCGGCTTGGCGGTCGAGCGATGAATTTATCATTCAAGACAACACCGGTTTTGTTCGGCGAGAAATTGCTGCTGGATGGTGCTGATGGCCAGAAGATCGATCTCGGCTTCGTCGGGCATGTGACTCGTGTGGATAGAACGGTCATCGAGAATCTAACTTACACGGCTCAGATCCCTGTGATTCCCAGTATGTGCATTGATGAACATGGGCAGAAATATAATGTTAATGCAGACACCGCTGCCATGGCCGTCGCCGAGAGCCTCGGTGCCGAGAAGTTGGTGTTTCTCAGCGACGTTAATGGAGTGCGAAAAGATAAAAACGATCCCAATACAGTCATTCCTTCATTGACTGCCGAAGAGGCTCAGGAATTCATAAGATCCGGTGTGATCGATAGCGGTATGATTCCAAAAATTGAAGCATGCTTGGGGACTTTAAAACGTGGCGTTGGCAAGGTGCACATCATCGATGGACGCTTGCGACATTCCCTGTTGCTTGAGGTCTACACCACAAGTGGTGTTGGCACTGAAATTCTTGCAGGTCCTCGCCAAGTAAGTCGCTCTAACTGACTCCGAAGCGATGCTCGTGAAACTTCGTGATTTCTAGTCGTTAATCGATTTACTTTTGACGTTTGAAACAATTTATTTGCAGTTGATTAGGAACTACAGCGTTTAGGGCTCACGATTTTTTGGGATCATGGGTGAGGGCCTAGAGCAGTAGATAGGAGTTAGTATGACCTCCCACTTAAGTTCAGAGGCAACGGTTGAACTTTTTCAACACTATGTGATTGGAAACTACAAGCGTTATCCAGTAAATCTTGTTCGTGGTGAAGGTTCGCGCGTCTGGGACAGCGAAGGAAAAGAGTTGCTCGACTTGTTTCCAGGCTGGGGCTGTAATCTTCTGGGGCATTGTCATCCTGCGATCACTGAGGCGGTGAGTCGTCAAGTACGAGAGTTGATTCATGTACCCAACACCTGGCACATCGAGCAGCAAGGCCGATGGGCTCAGATGCTTTCAGAGAGAAGCTTTCAAGGAAAAGCCTTCTTTTGCAATAGCGGTGCCGAAGCAAACGAAGCGGCAATTAAACTAGCGCGACTCCATGGAGCCCCCAATCGCTACAAGATCATTACCTTCGAAGGTGGCTTTCACGGACGAACGATGGGCGCTTTGTCTGCGACAGCACAACCCAAATATCACCTCGGTCTCGGTCCTATGCTCCCAGGTTTCTCCTATGTGCCTTGGGGGGATCTTGAAGCAGTTTCCAAACGAATCGACTCCGAGACCGCTGCCATCATGCTAGAACCGATTCAAGGTGAAGGTGGTGTTCGGATCCCTTCGCCTGAGTTTCTAAAAGGATTACGCGATCTGGCTGATCAGCACGGCCTTCTTTTAATCCTAGATGAAGTTCAAACGGGTTGTGGTAGGACGGGACATTGGTTTGGTTACCAATACTTCGGCGTTCAGCCCGACATTATCACTCTTGCGAAATCGATATGTGGAGGTATCGCAGGAGGGGCCATGCTCGCTCGTAGCGATATCGCGGAGTTCCTGCGGCCTGGCCTGCATGCTTCGACGTTCGGTGGTAATCCTATTGCCGCGGCAGCAGGTATCGCTTTTCTGGAAACCGTCGAACAAGAAGGATTGCTGGGTCGCGCCGCCGCGATCGGCGAAAGATTTGCTGCTGGACTCCAATCATTCCAGCGAGATATCGACTACATCCGAGAGGTGCGTGTTGCGGGTGTCATGATCGGCATCGAATTGGAGATTGATGGGGCAGCCCTGGTACAGAGTTCTTTGGAGAATGGGTTGCTGATCAATTGCACGCAAGGCAAGGTGCTGCGGTTACTGCCCGCATTGACGATTAGTGATGCTGAGATCGATAGGAGTTTAGAAATCCTGTCGGAAGTGCTGACCACAGCGGGGAATACAGTTGCCAGTCAGAGTGCATAATCTCGGATCTATGCATTAAAACTGAGATGGGAAATTTTCATTCGAGACGGGTCTTATGAGACACCTTACAACATTATTTGATATCAGTCCTGGCGAACTCGGCGAGATTCTGCGAATCGCTCATGCCCTAAAGAAACTATGGGGCGAGGGGAAACGACCTGCCTTGTTAGCAGGACGAGTTTTAGCTCTTTTGTTCGAAAAGCCAAGCTTGCGAACCCGTGTTAGTTTCGAGGCGGGGATGACGCAATTGGGTGGCGCCGCGATGTTCCTAGGCCAAGATGTTGGTTGGCAAAAGCGAGAAAAGACAAGTGATTTTGTCCAAGTGCTCGGACAATACGCTGACTTTATTGTCTGCCGAGCCAAGGCACATGCGACGGTTGATGAACTCGCAAGTTACAATGCCGTTTCGGTGATCAACGGTCTAACAGATCTGTCTCATCCTTGTCAGGCAATAGCCGACCTCATGACGATGGAGGAGCTTTGCGGCAACGTGAGAGGTAAGCAGTTGACCTTTGTGGGGGATGGAAACAATGTAGCTCGAAGTTTGGCATTGATCTGTGCGATGAGCGGCATGCGTTTTAAGCTCCTAGGACCGGAAGCACATTATCTCGATACGCCATGGCTTAAACGAATTCGGGAACGCTACCCGCAGGCCGACATCGTACAGACTCATGATGCGAAAATCGCGATGAAGGATGCTGACTTTGTCTATACCGATGTGTGGGTAAGTATGGGACAAGAGGAAGAGACTCAGGAACGTCTACGTACCTTCCGTAATTATCAATTGAATCGAGGTTTGATGGAGTTGGCCGGTAAGCATGCCAAGGTGCTTCACTGTCTTCCCGCGCACCGCGGTGAGGAGATTGCTGAGGAAGTCATCGATGGTCCGCAGAGCGCTATCGTGCAACAAGCGGGTAATCGAATGCATGGGCAAAAAGGATTGCTGGTGTGGTTAGCAATACAGGCTGGCTGGGTGGAGAGGAATGCGATCTAGCATTCAAGATTTCTGCGAGCAGTTATTTAAAGAGAAGATTGATTGAGGTGGGCAATGGCAGCTGCGTCGATTCGACCTGTTAAGGTAAAAAGAAAATTCACGCAACATGCGCCGGGCAGCGTGCTTTATCAGTGCGGCGAGACGATGGTGCTTTGTACTGCAATGGTCGAAACCAAAGTTCCGCCATGGCTGGAAGGAAGCGGTCAAGGGTGGATTACCGCGGAATACAACATGCTTCCATCGAGCACCGCGCCACGGAAAAACCGCGAGCGAAGTGGGAAAGTGGATGGAAGGACAACTGAGATTCAACGTTTGATTGGACGTAGCTTACGGGCCATCGTCGACTTGAAAAAATTGGGTGAGCGAACGATCGCGATTGACTGTGACGTGTTGCAAGCCGATGGTGGGACTCGGACGGCGAGTATCACCGGAGGTTTCATTGCTCTTGTCGATGCGCTGCACAGCGAATTTGGCAAAGTTCCACGAGAGGAATATCCTCTTGTGGATAGCATTGCGGCCATCAGCGTCGGTATCGTTGATGGAAAGTGCGAGTTAGATTTAGACTACAAGAAAGATGCTGCCGCTGAAGTCGATATGAATGTTGTCATGACGGGACGTGGGCGATTTGTTGAACTGCAGGGAACGGGAGAGGAAGCGACTTTTGATGACGATCAACTCGCGCAATTGATCGCCAAGGCAAAGCATGGAATTAAAGCATTGACGGCGATACAGCGAGATGCATTAGGCCGGTACTGGAAATTCGATTGAGAGCCCTTATATGACAAACGAAGTAAAGCCGGTGGTGGGAATCATTATGGGAAGTCGCTCGGACTGGGAAACGATGCAGTCCGCAGCAGATACACTTCAGCACTTTCAAGTTCCCTATGAATGCCGTGTTGTCTCAGCGCACCGTACGCCTGAATGGATGGTGCAGTATGCCAAGGAAGCGGCTGGTCGAGGTATCCAGGTAATTATTGCAGGGGCGGGTGGGGCAGCTCATTTACCTGGTATGGTCGCTTCTTGCACGCTATTGCCAGTGCTAGGAGTTCCCGTCCAGAGCAAGTCGCTTCAAGGGCTTGATTCATTGCTGTCGATCGTGCAAATGCCTGGCGGTATTCCTGTTGGAACTCTGGCGATAGGTGCTGCCGGCGCACGAAATGCTGCATTGCTTGCGGTTCGTATTCTCTCGCTTCACGATGCGCCGCTAGCTGATAAATTACAACAATTTGCTTCCTCGCAAACTGAAGCGGTGCTGAAGGATTCTCATCTATGAGCCGCCAGTCTGATGTGATTCTCCCCGGAGCAACCCTCGGAATTCTTGGAGGAGGACAACTGGGGCGGATGTTTACCGCTGCTGCTCAAAGAATGGGTTACAAAGTTATTGTGTATGCTCCGGAGCAAGAGTCGCCTGCAGGTGACATCGCTAACCTACATCTGCGAGCTCCGTACGATGACGTTGGATGCCTCGTGGGGTTCGCCTCTAGTGTAGATGTGATTACGCTCGAGTTCGAAAACATCCCTGTAAACACTTTGAAAGTGTTGAGTCAACGCGTTCCAGTTCGTCCGGGCCCTAGAGTTCTTGAAGTATCTCAGCAGCGAATCATTGAAAAAAGTACGCTGCAGCAAGCAGGCTTTTCGGTTACACCCTTTGTGGCTATCGAAAAGGATGATGATTTTCGAATTGCAATAGAATCATTAGGTTTGCCCTTAGTAATCAAAACGGTTCAATTCGGTTACGATGGAAAAGGACAAAAGACCGTGAGGTCGACCGAGGATTTAAGCTCAGTCCGTCAATCGCTGGGCAACGGACTTCTCATTGCAGAAAAGATGATAGATTTTCAAGCTGAGGTTTCGATTCTAGTTGCCCGCAATCCTCGAGGCGAAACGGCCGTGTATCCGTTGGTTGAGAATGTCCACAGCCACCACATTTTAGATGTTTCGCGCTGCCCCGTATCAACCGATCTGCAACAGGTACAGCAACAGGCAAAGACGATTGCTTGTGGTGTCGCTGACCACTTAGGTTTGGAAGGATTGCTTTGTATCGAGTTCTTTGTGGCTGACGGACAATTGATGATCAATGAGATCGCTCCTCGTCCACATAATTCAGGCCACTGGACGATTGAAGGTTGTGCAACGAGTCAGTTTGAACAGCAGGTTCGAGCGGTTTGCAATTTGCCACTTGGTTGTACCGATTTAGTCGCTCCATGTGCCATGGTGAATTTGCTGGGAGATCTGTGGGGCGATGGTGTTCCGAAATGGGAGTTACCATTGACGCAACCAAGGACTTATTTACACCTGTATGGAAAGTCGGAAGCAAAGCCAGGTCGTAAGATGGGACATATCACAGCGTTAGATGAATCAGCAGAGGTGGCAGTGGAACGTTTGCGGAACATACGCAACGCGATGGCTGGTAATTAGATTTCCAAAAAGCTGACCTTATCTTAGGTTTACCGCGTTCCAAGTTGGTGTTCATCTCGGATGGTTGCTCCCACCACTAGATGAATTCAGGTGGCTGCACCAATTGGCACTAGAATTCGGTTTATAGGCAATACATTCCAAGTGATTTCTCGAGCTTAGACGAGCCGATGGCAAAATGCTCCGCTTGTCATTCGGCGATTTCATGAGAATTCCCATGCGCAATCGGGTTTACAGGTCTGTTATAATCCGTGCTGCAAAGCATTGTGAAAATAGATTTCTGTCGCAACTGTTCAGCTTCTAAAGATCGTAGCACTGATCGTAACTCTACAGTTGTCTTGAATTGAGGAGCCATCTATGCGATCTGAGTATCGAATCGGTGTCATCGGTCGAACCGGAAAAGGAGACTACGGGCACGGGCTCGACGTAGCCTGTACTAAGGTTGGAGGGGCTAAGGTAGTCGCAATTGCAGATGAAAATCCTCAAGGATTGGAGGCAGCAAAAAAAAGGACAGCTGTTTCGAGCGGCTATTTAAATTATCGCGAAATGCTGGAGAGAGAGAAGCTGGATATCGTGGTCATTTGCCCACGCTGGATTGACCAACATCAGGAAATGATTTTGGCTGCAGCGGAAGCAGGCTGCCATATTTACATGGAGAAGCCTTTCTGTCCCACGCTTGAGCAGTGTGACAGTGTCATTCGCGAATTGGAAATGCGTCATTTGCAATTAGCAATTGCGCATACAGCCTTTTACTCACCCGTTTTAGATCGGGTACTCGATTTGATTCGAGGAGGAGAGATTGGCGATTTGCTTGAACTGAGAGGTCGCGGTAAAGAAGATCGTCGCGGAGGTGGGGAAGATCTCTGGGTTTTAGGGTCTCATATCTTCGGGTTGATGTTGCTCGTTGCGGGAAGCCAAGTTATCTCGTGCGATGCCCAAGTGACCGTTCAGGGAAAGCCAATCAAAAAGCAGGACGTTGTCGAGGGAGCCGAGGGGCTTGGGAAAATTGCTGGCGACAAAGTTCAAGCTCATTATCGCTTTGCCAATGGAATGGATGCGTACTTTGCTTCAAAGCGAGAAGCAGGGGGAAGTCCCAATCGATTTGCACTTCAGATTTTTGGGACGAAAGGTGTGATCGAACTGCCTACTGGATACATGCAGGCCGCACATATCCTGCGCGATCCAACTTGGGCTCCGGGCCGAAGTGGTAAAGCTTGGGAAACAATTACATCAGGAGGTATTGGCAAGCCAGAACTTCGTCGAGATACAACTTACGAAGATGGCCATGTGGCGGCCATTCGCGACCTAATAGGCTGTATCGAGCAGCAACGCACGGCTAAATGTAATCAGGTTGTTGCTCTGCAGATTACTGAAATGATCGTCTCGATCTACGAGTCGCAGGTCAAAGGTGGTGAGGTTGATTTACCGCTTGTTCGTCGAGCGAATCCTCTCGAGACGTTGTCTTGACGAAGTGCAGTACGCACCGGCGCCGAGCGTCGAGTTTTCCGTCGACATGGTTTTGGTACGTCTTTTGCTCATAATGCTTTACTGTCAAAAGTCGCTGCGAGTTTCCTCGAAAATCGCTGTAAGCGGGCAAATGCGACAGACTTGATTTGGTTGCTGGGGCGAGTTTTGTCACTATGTCAGAAAGTCTGGCTGAACCGCCATAATGGAGAACGCTCCGAATCCTCTAGGGGGTGTATGAAATGGAAGAAGAACTCAAATTTAAAGATCCGTATTTGGTAGCTGTTTGGCCCGGTATGGGGCAAGTGGCTCTTACCGCCGGTTACTATCTGATGGCGAAACTGGGAATGCATGAACTCGCCGAGTTCCCAGCTGAGAGTCTATTTGATGTGGACTATGTTTCTGTGGAGCATGGCTTGATTAAAAAGCCGCAGAGACCACGAAATCGTTTCTTTGTTTGGGAGAATCCTGACAAAGGAAGAGATGTGATTGTTTTTGTGGGGGAAGTACAACCGCCACTGGGGAAGTACGAGTTTTGTGAGAAGCTGTTGGAATTTGCCGAGTCCGTTGGTGTTTCCCAGGTGTTTACTTTTGCGGCATTATCATCGCAGATTAAGCAAGGTGTAGCGTGTAAGACATTTGCGGCGGCAACCCAGTCTAATCTGATTGATGATTTAGTGATCCAAGGAGTGGGTCTCTTTAAGGGTGGTCATATCGGCGGAATGAATGGTGTGTTATTGGGGGCAGCCGCAGCGCGAGGTCTCCCAGGTATCTGCCTTCTTGGAGAACTTCCACATGCCTTCACGCAGATTACTTATCCCACTTCGTCGCTAGCGGTTTTGGAAACGTTTAAACAACTGACTGGTTTAGAAATTGATCTGGACGAGTTATCGCAACAGGCCAGCGAATTTGAAGAACATTTACATCATTTCCTGGAACAGGCGAATGTTGAATATCGCGTCGAGGAAGAGACGCCCCAAGAGTTGATTGAAGAGGAGGCACAGGAGTTGCCAACGATAGGTAGTTTGACTCAGGAGGAGCAAGCAAATGTCGACAAGCTATTTGCGGAAGCAAAAATTGACCGATCCAAGGCGTATGAACTTAAGAGGGAATTGGATCGCCTTCATATTTTCGCGAGGTATGAAAATCAGTTTCTTGATCTCTTCCGCAAAGAGAGTACCTAATTACGGTACGGTAATCGCCGCGAAGAAAGCGGCGATTATCGTTGCCGTAGATAGAGCGATCGAAATTCGATTTCCAAGCAGGTAAGAATTCAAGCGGTTCTTTTGAATGCAGTGCTTGGTTGGTCTGGAGATCTGCTAAGTGAGTTACTGAGGTATTGCAACAGGTAACGCATTACCAAAGCGTTCGGCATCTCGGAATTGCCAGACGACTTTTTTGTCGCTGGATACTTCGAGAATTTGTGGCTGCTCTCCACCATGACAATTAACGATCCATGTATTTCCGTTTGGAAGTCGATCTACCATAGTGATCCAGGCTAGTCGTATGCCTGGTAGATCGTTCTCTTTTATTTCCCAAACCTTCGTTCCCTTCGGGTCGACTTCAATAACGCTGTGACCGTCACCGGTGCCGATGAGCGTGTTGCCATTTTTTAAACGAATGGCCGAGTAAACTTTTGATCCGACTGGATATTCCCAAGCAATGGTGCCATCGCGTCGATACTCCCTAACTAGTCCCTCCGCTTCGTGGCTGACCAAGTAATTGCCATCAGGCGTCGTTCGTACAAGACGCGTGTCACGATGAGGATCGGCTTGTTTAACTTTCAGTGGGATCGTATGTAGGATCTTTCCATCACGTCCAACTTCCAGGATTCGGCTCGTTCCACTTTCGGCAATCATCGTTACGCTTTCGCTGATTCTTCGAAAGGCATGGATTTCCACTTGCTTGCCGTCTGCCGTTTTGCCCGCATCATATCTCCAGATCTCTTTTCCGGTTCCATCCACTTCGATCACATTGGTAAAGCTTGTTTGCAAAAGCCAGTGACCATTTTCAAGTGGCTGCGCGTCATGGATATCGCGGATTGGTATTTGCCAAACAATCGAATTGTCTGGTCGAATTAACGCAGCTACCTTTTTCTGGTAGTCCGCAGCAAATAATGAGCGAGCAGTTCCTGTTTGAGGCTGTTCAGCTTGAGCGGCATCCGAGCAAAGTAATCCGCTTAAAGCAAGAAGTAATAGGATTGCTAAATTTCGACTTTGGATGGGAGGGAAGAGGGTCGATGGCATTGGCTTTTCTTTCTAGGGTGGCTCGGTAGTAAGAGAAGTTATCGTAGAAACTGGGTTGTGGTGCACCGGTCTGGTTAAGAAAATTACAAGAGTATAGTTTAGAAACCGCCATCGTATTTTGCTATCACCATGTGGCATTCTGTTCTCAGTTGAACTGGTGCTGTTTAGGCGTTAACCAAAGAGCAAGGGATTATTCCTAAGGAATAGCAACAAGGGGTTCATCGGTCGCAAGGGTTTTCGCTAAAATAATTCCAAAGTGAGTTGGTGGAAAACGAGTTACCTGATGTCCTTGCGACTGGAGAAGTAGTTGAACGCTACTCGGTAATATTTCGGTATCAGTTAATGAGCAGAATTTTAATAGGAATCGTTTCATGTGCGAATTGTCCAAAGTGAAGTTTCAGATCGTCACACATCGAATGATCCGCTCAGGCTTCTTGCTCTTTTTCTTTGGTTTCATGTTTAATTACACCGAGGCAAAAGATTCTTGGGATTTTCAGCTGCGTTATCGAGTTGAAACTGCTCCGCAGAGCAATCGATTTCATGCTCTAACCAAGCAAGAATCATGGAATACCGCGCAAACTGCTGTGATCGTCTGTGACATGTGGGATTCCCATCATTGCTTTCAGTCGGTTCAGAGAGTGAATGAAATCGCTCCTCGAATGAATGAAGTGATTAGGCGTTTGAGAGACGACGGAGCGATTATTATCCATGCGCCAAGTAGCTGTATGGACTTCTATGCCGAGCATCCTGCGCGGATCCATGCGATGAAAACTCCGCGAGCTACCCAGCTTCCTCCTGGCATCGACGAATGGTGTCGGAAATTGACGCTTGAAGAGAAACTCTCCTTTCCGATTGATGATTCAGACGGAGGTGAGGACGATCAACCGGAGGAACACAAAAAATGGGCTGAAGAACTGGTGCGGAGCGGCTTGAACCCTAAGGCTCCATGGAAAAGACAGACTCCATTGATCGAGATCGACGCAGAGGACTACGTCAGTGATAAGGGCTCGGAAATTTGGAGTGTCTTGGAGCATCAAGGCATTCAGAATGTCTTGTTGATGGGCGTGCACACTAACTTTTGTGTGCTTGGTCGCCCCTTTGGATTAAGAAACTTGGTGCGTAATGGCAAAAATGTTGCGTTGGTTCGCGACATGACCGACACGATGTACAACCCAGCGATGCCGCCGAAAGTCAATCATTTTTCTGGAACGGATTTAGTGGTTGAATACATTGAAAAATGGATTTGCCCAACGATAACCAGCGATCAAATTGTTGGAGGAAGCCCCTTTCGCTTTCAAAACGATAAAAGGCCTGAAGTGGTTGTTGTTATGGCGGAGCCAGAATACAAAACAGAGGTTTCGCTAACAAACTACGCTATAACACAACTGCTGAAGGACTATCGAGTTTCCTTAGTCTATGGTCGTGAGAGTGAAGGGGATTTGCCGGGGCTTGAATCGCTTGATTCTGCTGACCTTCTGTTGCTCAGTGTACGTCGTCGGCCATTACCCAAAGGAGAGATGACGCGAGTCAGGAAGTTTGTGGAGTCAGGCAAACCCATTTTGGGAATTCGCACTGCGAATCATGCGTTTTCCTTGCGCAGTGGTCAGCCGCCAGCTGGGCGAGAGGTGTGGGGGCGCTGGGATCAGGAAGTTTTTGGCGGTAACTACACAAATCATCACGGTGCAGGGCCAACCGTCGAGTTACGGCCAGCTAGCGACTTGACTGAAGCTGAGCAAGCTATTCTAGAGGGCGTCGATGTTGAGAAGTGGAAAGGTTATGGTTCCCTTTATCAAGTAAGTCCTTTGTTACCTAGCACGAAAGTCTTGATCGTTGGAAATATCCCAGACAAGCCCCAAGAGCCAATAGCATGGATCTATCGTCGAACTGATGGTGGTAAAAGTTTCTACACTTCCCTTGGGCACATCGATGATTTTTCGCAGGAAGGATTTATCCGTCTGCTCAACAACGCAGTGGCTTGGGGAGTGCAGAAGTAATAGAGTGTTCGTTCTCAGAGACTAAGTTGACACATCCAACTGACGCTGAAGAGTTTCGCAAACAGATTCGATCGCGGAAGCATACATTGCACCAACTGCGTTTGAAATTGCAGGCTCTTGATCGAAATGAACGATTCGACGCACTGCTTAGCGTCATCACAAATGACGTAGATTTTGACAAGTATGCAGACCAAGAAGTGGCTGGACGACTGCTAGTCGATGTCATGCCAGAATGCTACCAATCGCTGGAGGCAATTCTCGAAGGGATAGCTAAAACCTGGAATGCCAGTGTCGAACAATGGCCGATATACTTAGGACGGGTTTTGGCAATGAGACCGTTATAGCAACGGCAACTACCCTTTCAACAAACTGGTTGGAAAAGGATCGGCGTGCTGAAGCGATGAGAACCATAGCATGGTGGCTTGAAAATCGTCGCGCGGAACAGCGGGCCGAAATGCGGACGAACAATCCGATGGACCAAAGCGGGGGATCGGACGCTTCCTGATGGAAACTTTATTTTCCCCCGCTCGGTCATCGGAGTCGATCTATGCCTGTCCGTCTCCAATTGCCAATCGTTGGCGGCTTGAAATAGTGTGAAGGTAACGGCGTCACCAGGAACTCAAACGAAATGTTCGCGAACTACTTCAGTGGCATTCCAGGTTCTGCTGAACCATTGGTCGTTAGGATCTGAAAGTGGTGTACACCGGCCGCGAGTGGATGGTTGCTTTTCCAAACAATTTTCTTGTCTCGGTTGACTTCAACAATCGATACCATATCTCCCGATGTGTGATGGCTTCCGATAACCGTATTGCCATTGGCCAATCGCTGTGCACCACAGGTATCGCTGAATAGTCCTTTGACATCTTCATTCGTGATTTTCCAAACAACGTTACCGTCTGGGTCGAACTCGACGGCTTTATTGCCGTGAGTCAACGATGTAAGGGTATTACCGTTGTCTAATCGTATCGCAGTAAAGGGCCAGTTTTCTGCGGGGCGTCCACCCAGATCTTGCAGGTCCGTTTTGTAGGTTTGTACGATCTGTCCGTTGGGCGTATATTCCTTGATGGCAAATGCAAGGAGGTGAGGGACTAGGAAATTACCATTACGAAGTTGCCTCGCCATTCGGGTCTGAAGATGAGTATTATCCGTTTCGGGTAGCAAGGGAAATTCGTTGATGACTTTGCCGTCGGGGTTTACTTCGAGGAGTCGTGGTTGAATGCCTAACTCGGTTACCAGTGTGTTTCCGTTATAAAGCCGTTGAGCCGTGCTGATTTCCTTGTTGGGAGAGCTCAGTTTGTATGAAAAGACAACTTGCGAATCTCTCGTCACTTCCTCAACACGATCTGCGAATGCCAATAAAATGTTGCTATTGGGTAAGACGAAGCCATCGCGTGATCCGTCTTTGTAAACCCACTTTGGTTGGTCATCCTCTCCGATGATTGCCGTTTTGTGTCCGAGTACCAGGTAAGAATGCTTGATGGAAGTCTCTTGCGCGATTGTCACGCTAGCTTGCCAGCCAATTATCACGAGGGAAACGAAAAACGTGATAAGTCTATTGTTCATTTTAGTGCTCTTGAGTTTCGCAGTTAATAGAGACGGAAAGCGTTGAAAGAATCACCGCTACTCTGAAGAAGTATAATAAAAAGGCAGGTTCTAATGGGATACTCGGTGAATAGCGTCAAGATACACTTTCATACCAAGAGTTGGCGCTTTGCCGATTTTAACCGGGGCATACGGAATAGTTTCTGGATTATTCTCCCGAGCAACTTCTCTCAGAGCGAAAGCATTCAGATAGCTACATAGCAAATTATTTTCTGAGAGATTTGTTTTGCTCTCGTAGTAATCAACGGCTTCTTCAAAGCGTTTGCATTTCAAGAGGGCCATGAAGTGTGTGGTGGAATTATAGTCATCTTCTTGCGACTTATCTGCCATCGTCTGGAGTTGAGCCAATACTTCCTCAAAATCCTCATTCGATGAAAAGGGATTAAGCAGACGAAGTCGCTTTGCTACAGCGGGTGAGTCTTGGACAAGAGAGGAAGCGGACTGCATTGCTTTTTTTGCGAGGTCAAGATGGCCTTTGCGGATGTGGATTTCCGCTTCGAATAATTTTACTTGCGAGCAAACTTCCAGTAGCCATTGATTATTGAGGTTATCAGCAGTGATTTCGGATGATTCCCGATCCCAGTAATCGATCTCGGAAAGGAATTCTTGATCGCGGTTGATAATCCAGAGTAACTCAAGCTTATATTTGAAATTGATAAGATAATTCACTTTGATGCCACTTGAGTCTTCGCCAGCTTTATCCATCGCCTCGATGATTCGTTGAAAAAGATCTACGCCTTCGTTTGCTTTTGCAAGTGCCTCTTCTGACTTGTTCTGCGCAAGAAGGAGATCGACAAAGCTGGAATAGGTCAAGGACTCATTGAAAGCATGAAACCACCACTTCTCTGGATTCATTCGCTGGAGCTGTCTAGAAATCGATTGGCAAAGAAGCAGGTGTTTCTCGCATTGTTCTTTATCCTGTTGAACTGAGTAGCTGTTAAAGGCGATGTTATGTGCCCAAGCTGCTGCGTCGAGAAAACGTAAGTCATCTGGATAATCTTTGATCAGTTCTTCAAGTTCTTTGAGCGCGATTTCAAGTTCAATCTCTCCATGGTCAGATCGGCGATTCATGTAATTGACCAGCGACATACGACTTCGAATGGCATCGAGTCGATGCAATGGATCGCCAGAAACCTGAGAATGGGCTTTGAAGAGCTGCGCAGAGCGACGTAGTCGATTAAAAACCTCCTCGCGGTTGGTCCCCATGTTTGCAAGATGAATCGCCGTGTAATACTGCATCTGCGCTAGCAGAAACGTTTCGGACTGTGAGTTGGTTTGATCGGTATGTCGTTCCTCAAGAAAATCGCAGATCGCTTTAAAGCGGGTATATTGAATTTTGGGATCATCTCCACCGCGAAGATTCCCATGATCGTCGAGATTTCTGAAAATATCGAACACTAGATGGGAGTAACCCTGCTCGCTTTTGACGGCTCTGCGATAAAGCCGGAAAGAGATTGCAGAAAAGATGGAGAGAATGACCAGCAATGATGCGGCTGCTATGGAAAGGGGGCGCCGGTTTCGTTGTAAAGCTTTAGAGGCAATATCCAGCAATCGCGGAGGGCGGGCTTGAATGGGACGATTTGAGAGAAAACGTGATAAGTCATCGGCCAATTCCTGTGCGCTTTGATACCGTTGCTCACAGCGTTTCGAGAGAGCCTTGAGTATGATTGTTTCCAGATCGCGCGGAATCGCTGCATTAAGTCGACGTGGCGCTACAGGTTCTGAGTCGCGTAGCCAATTGACATACTGAGTTGAAGGGCCGGTGTAGGTGGCTTGTCCTGTCGCTAGGCTGTAAAGGGTCGCGCCAAGACTGTAGATATCGCTGAGACCGCTACCGAGACCAGGTAGAACGCCAGCTGCTTCAGGGCTGATGTAGCCAATGGTTCCAAATACGTTCTTCTTATTATTCGCGGCATGAATAAACTCGGCGACTCCGAAGTCTGTCAGCCAAACTTTGTTCTGGCGATCAAGGAGGAGGTTTCCCGGTTTTACATCAAAGTGCTGAATTCCCTTTGAGTGAGCAAACTGCAAGGCACGGGCGGTCGTGATTCCAACTCTCGCTATAGCTAAGTAGAATGCTTTCTGTTTTCGAAGTTGACTGGTTTCTTGGTTCGAGAGTGGCGATGTCTCCGAGCGATTGGTAGGGATATTAGCGTTAGAGAATGTTTCTTCCGTCAGGTCGGAATTTACTAAGGCAATCATTCTTTCAGGAGATCGAGCGATCTGGCTGAGTGGCACGCCATCGATCAATTGCATAGCATAGAAATATCTTCCGTTGACTTCTCCGAAGGAAAATATGGGAACGATATTTTCGTGATGCAAAGCGGCAATGATCGAGGCTTCTTCTTTGAATCTTGCCACCGCAATTTCAGATAACTTAACGCCCTTGGTAATTTTAAGAGCAACACGGCGTTTTAACTTACTTTCCTCTGCTTCATAAACGATCCCCATCGCTCCTGAACCGACTTTCCGGATGATTTGGTAGTCACCAAAAGTCTGTCCAGAAAAATTCTCTTCAGGAGTTTTCAGAGGTGGCGCGGTTTCAATGGAGTCCGATCTCGATTTCGAGTCCGAAACCGGACAAGGGTGCGCTTCCAAGAAAGATTCAATGGCTTCTTTCAGCTGTGTAGCAATCTGAGGGTGTCGTTGATAGATGTCCTCATGCTTAGGAGCTTTCCCCTCCCAATAAAGAAGCCGAAATTCCTCCATCGCCTCAGAAAGAAGCCACTGCTCATCGTCGTTTGGTATGGTTTGCGTTGGCGCTGACATTTAGGCGGGCACTGTCTTGGGTAGGAAGACTCGGACACCTTGGATTGTTGCTTGGCACGGGAAAACGGTCAAGGAAGAAAAGGCAGCTCCTGTTTTCGGATGTTAAAAAACCGGTTTTCCAACCTTCTGGGGCCCTTGATTTTCGGCAGGAGTGTAACTTCGCAGAGTTTCCAGGGAAGTTTGTTTTTGTTAAAAGACTATTTGTAATAGCGTATGACGAGGCTTTTTTGTGCCAAAAAATGATTCACTACAAGTGATCGTGAACCGTTGCTGTAAAAGCATTTGCTTTTGGGCAAGGTAAAGACGGTTCACCGGGAAGTGATTGTGGTTTTCAAATGGTTTCTAGATTGACCCGATTGGACTGTTGGAAGTTCGATTTCTAACCAAACAGTTTGTTGGGATATTCTTCAGATAGGTACAGGCAGATACTGTGAACCGACTCTTTTCGGGCACCCCTTTTGATATCCCTCCGACCTGTGAAATTTGCGGTGTTTTGCTTGTTGATTGTCAGTGTACGTGGCAAGCTAAGCAGGACTGGGAAACGAAGAAAAAGGAGATCGCGCAGCGTTTGCCTCCTGAGAAACAAACTGCGGTGATCTCGTTACAGAAAAGAAAAGGGGGACGCGTAGCAACGGTCATTGAAGGGCTTACCGCTAAGGCAAATGATCTTCCGGAAGTTTTCAAGAAGCTTCAGTCGGGTTGTGGTTCCGGCGGATGCGTCAAGCCGGGTGAGGATTTGATGGAATTGCAAGGTGACCACCGTGAAAAAGTAAAGCTACTACTCTCAGGGCTCGGTTTTCGCGTCAAGGAAAGGAGATGATCCATGAGTGAATCCGAACGCTCAATTGAGCAACATTCGGATAAGTGGCATGATAGGACTGTCGTTCTCGCAGATTTGGCGAGCACATGCGCAAGGCTTGCTTTTCTTTCATGGGCTATCGTGCAGCTACCTTATCGCTCGGAATGGTTTCGTAGGTGCTTATGCTTCTTTCTGTTTTTGTTGCCTCAGAAAGCACCGGCCGAAGGGGACTTTGGAAAAGAGAGTCACTTTCAGCATTTTGTATGGAGCAAGGCTTATCGAATTCCATCCCAATACACCAGCGAAGAAAGTGGTTATTTTTCCATCGTAGAGGGCTTGGATGGGGCAATCTATTTAGGCTCCGCGAAGTATGGCGACAACGGTTATCTCATCCGTTTTGATCCTAAGTCAAAAGTGCTAGAAATGGTCGTCGATGCAGAAAAAGAAATCGGCGTCGATCGAAAGGGATTTGCAGCTCAAGCAAAGATCCATACTCGCAATAACGTGGGTGAAAGCGGGAAGATTTATTTTGGTACGAAGCAAGGTTATCCAAAGGAAGGTGAAAAGGTCACGGATTACGAAGGTGGCCATCCAATGGTCTATGATCCGTTAACCAAGAAGACTCGCGTATATAGTATTCCTGTGCCAAAGCAAGGAATTATCAGCGTAACCCCGGATGAGTCGAGGGGAATCGCCTATGTTTCCACTTGCTCCGATGAACGGCCCATTGAAAGCACACATTTTCTCAAGCTTGATCTGTCGAGCGGTCATTATGAAGACCTGCTGGACTGTAAGCACATGTATGCCTTCATCGTCGTGGACTATCTTGGAAGGGCTTATCATCCGATCCTTGGCGGTGAGATCGCTCGCTATGATCCACGCGAAGGCAAACTGACTCGTTTGAAACAAACCATCGATGGTGCTGCGCCGAGCACATCGAGTTTACTTGCGCATCCTGAATCCCATCCTATCAACTGGGAAGTTTCACCAGATCGCAAAACGCTGTATGCGGTAGCCATGGGCGGCAATCAATTGTACGCCTATGATCTCACGGGGCAGAGCGATCTGCTTGAAGGTAGAAGTCTTGGACCTCTTAGCCCGAAGGCCAAGAACACGGATTGCCGTGCCCTGTGTGTCGCCCCTGATGGACGGGTTTGGGCGGGGATCAATGCAAGTTTCGAAGGACAGCCCGATGCGTTGCATCTGGTCAGTTATCGACCGGGCGAATTATCACCGATCGATCATGGCCCGATCGCGATCAGTAATCCCGATTACGTTGCTGTCAAGGATGAGCAGGGGAAGGATAAGCCATGGCATCATGGGATCTTTAAACTCGACGACCAGCATATCTTGGTACCACGGTACACGGTGATGGGGATCTGCGCTACAAAGAATGGCACCATTTATCTAACGACTCTCTATCCCTTCACGCTGCATGAGGTCAAAGTACCTCGTGTGGCAGCGATCACCACGGAGTATCGACAGAATTCTCACGCGGATCTCTTGGTGAGTCGTTTGTTTCGTACCGACACTCTCGATGGAAAAGGTCGATTACCAGCGATGGAATTGGCGTCCGTGTTTACGGATCAAGTTCCACAAAACGACAGTAGTAGAGGATTCGCTGGCAAGTACGGTTTTGAGATTGCCAAGGATATACCGTCTGCATTAACAAACTCCAATGGCGAGGTTGATATCGATGGGGTCATGTTGATCGCCGAGCACGGGAGTTATCGGGAATCGGATACCGGGCAAATCGTCTATCCGAAGCGAAAGATTTTTGCTGAGATTGCGGATGTTATGGAACGTCGGAAGGAGACCAAACCGGTCTTCTTTGATAAACATCTTTCAGATAATTGGGAGGACGCTAAGTGGATCTATGATCGCGCTAAGGATCTTAACATACCCATGATGGGAGGATCCGTGTTACCTGTGCTCTGGCGATTTCCACCAATTGATGTTCGGAGAGGTGAACCAGTACAGGAAATTGTGGCGGTCTCTTATCATCGGCTGGATAGTTATGGATTTCATGCATTGGAAATGATTCAATCGTTAGCGGAGCGAAGGAAAGGGGATGAAAGCGGTGTTCGATCCGTGCAATGCCTTGTTGGGAATGCTGTTTGGGAAGCTGGTGAAAAAGGAATCTACTCAAAAGACTTACTCGATAAAGCACTTCGCTGTTTAAAAGAAAGACCTTTGCCGGAAGGTTACGAGTTAAAGAAACTTGTATCAGAGCCGGTGTTGTTTGTTATCGAATACTTGGATGGACTCAGAGCTAGTGTATTGACGCTAAATGGCGCGGTCGCTGAGTGGGCTGTAGCATGGAAATCCAGTGATCAAGAGCAGATTATGGCGACTCTGTTTTGGACACAAGAGATGCGGCCTTTCCAACATTTCAATCATCAACTATTGGGTATCGAAAAAATGGTACAGACTGGTAAGCCGACATGGCCTCTAGAACGAACGCTATTAACCACGGGATTGCTAGATGCTTTGCTGGTTTCGAAAAGAGATGGGGGAAAGAGAATCGAGACGCCGTGGCTATCGTTTTCTTACCGGAGTGATTTTCAATGGCGACAGCCCCCCGCGCCGCCCTTGGGAAGACCGCTGGATGAGTGAAGCACTCGTCGGAGTGTCTCGATGTGAAAAAAACAGTTTGAACCGAATCGTTTTTTATTGGCTCTCTGCACGATTTGCGGCTTTGATTCGAGCACGAGCACGAATGGGGGTACGGGTGTAACTGTGGTTCCATTGAAACGATTTGAGCCGGGTATGATTTTCGTGTCAGGAAATTGAGCCTGTAGCGGTATTCGTGCTCGTGCTCGTGCTCGTGCTCGTGCTCGTGCTCGTGCTCGTGCTCGTGCTCGTGCTCGTGCTCGTGCTCGAAATGCGGTAGTCGAAAAAGCCCGCACTATCTCGATGGGAAAAAAACAGTTTGAACCGAATCGTTTTTTGTTGGCTCTTTGTGCGATTTGCGGCGTTGATTGGAGCACGAGCCCCGCTGCGCTGAGCACGAGCACCGCTGCGCTGAGCACGGGCACCGCTGCGCTGAGCACGGGCACCGCTGCGCTGAGCACGAGCACCGCTGCGCTGAGCACGAGCACCGCTGCGCACGAGCACGAGCACCGCTGCGCTGAGCACGGGGGTGGGGCTACCCACCCGAAATTGGCTCGCCAGGGAATGGCTGCTGCGAGGAATCGATTCGGCGGCGCGAGTACTCTGAGGGTGACCAGCCGATCATGCGTTTGAAGGTTGACGAAAAGACGAACGGATTGTGATAGCCAACAGCCAGGGCGATGGATTGGATTTTCTTTTCTCCGGCGGCGAGCATCTCGGCGGCTCGGCGGATGCGAAGCCACATCAGTTGTTGTTGAGGGCTACGGCCCAAATCCTTTTTGCAAAGGCGTTGAAACTGTTTCTCGCTTAAGCAAGCCTCTTTCGCTAAATCGCTAATAGACCAAGGATGATCAAGCCGTTGGGCAACCTTTTCCCAGGTCTTCCACATTCTTGGGTCATGATCCGTTGGAGATGCGAATCTCTGTACATAGCCATGAATGATTCTCAGCCATTGCTCGGCCATCGGAGGAGCAGAAGATAAGCGGCATTCATGATATAGGCCTAGAATGGCCATTTCGAGCGGAGCGGCTTCAAAGCCTGCAAGCACGGGAGAATTGGCGCGAGCGATAGGCTTTTGTCCTGGTGCTTCTTGATAGCGAACCCATGCGAATCGCCAAGCTTTTCCTGAAGGAGTAAAAAATGCATGCAGTGTTTTTGGTGGAAGTAGGAATGCTTGCCCTGGAAAAGATACCGTCCATTTCCCGTCCACCAAAACCTTTCCTTCACCTTCCAGGCTCGCCAAAAAATAGCTTCCACCGAGATGAGTTCGCACAATTTGGAAGGGAGCAGGCATCTGGGCTACACCGAGGTGCAGAATATGATACCGCGAAAGAAGTTCGCAGACCGGTTGATGATGAAGCCAATCTCTTCGGTCCATGGCATCGCAGCGGATCGCCCAAGTCTGGCAATCCGGGCCACGGATGTCGGTTTCGGTGAGTTCGATCATGACAACTCGAATACTGGGGACTTTTTTTGCAACACGCTATCGATGATAATTGAAGAAATGTCGGATTTGGATAGGGTCTTGTCGGCTTCCGGGATGGTACTTCTCCCGTGATCAGTCACAATAGATAGGACCCTCAGGTTCCAAGGAAGAGGAATTCCCACCCCGCTGCCGCTTGTGAGGCATCATGAAAACGTTGTCGCTTAGAGTGTCTTTGTTCGTTCGCGCCTTCTTTGCCCTAGCATTCCTGTGTTCATGCACGATTTGGGAAGATGGCATATTGAAAGCGCAGGAACCGTCGGCGGGTCAGCGCGAGATCAATTTTGCGCGTGAGGTTCAGCCATTGCTTGCTCGCCGTTGCTTTGCTTGTCATGGACCCGACAAAGCTGAAGGTGGATTGCGGCTTCACGAGCCCGATAAGGCATTTGCCAAACTCGAATCCGGTGAACTAGCGATCGTTCCCGGCAAGCCCGCTGAGAGTTCCTTACTAACACGCATATCCTCTAGCGAAGAAGATTTTCGCATGCCGCCAGAGGGTAAACCATTGTCGGAAGCGGAGCAAACTTTGCTGCGCAGTTGGATCGAGCAAGGAGCGAAATGGGAAAGGCATTGGGCTTTCGAACCGATTGGCACGCCAGAAATACCCGCGGCAGTTGGCTCCACGCCTGGTAGCCAGTCTGTCGCTTCAAATCATCCAATCGATCGATTCATCGATCAGAAGCTTGCAGCCGTTGGGCTGACCCGAAATGGAAGGGCAGAGCCAGCCTCTCTTCTTCGACGTTTGTATTTTGACTTCACCGGACTTCCGCCCACTGCCGCCGAGATCGAAGCTTTCAAGAAGGCTGCAGATGCTGACTTTGAGAAAGCTTATGAACAACAGGTTGATAAACTTCTCGCTTCCGAACGATATGGTGAGAAATGGGCGCGGCATTGGCTCGATGTCGTACGTTTTGCGGAAACCAATAGCTTTGAACGTGATGGGCGAAAGCCGCATGCATGGCGTTATCGTGATTATGTGATTCGATCTTTCAATTCTGGGAAACCCTACGACCAATTCTTGCGCGAGCAATTGGCGGGGGATGAATTGCCCGAGGTGACCAGAGATTCATTGATCGCAACAGGCTTTTATCGTTTGGGAATTTGGGATGACGAGCCCGCTGATCGAGAACTCGCCATGTACGATGGCTTCGATGACATTATCACCACCGTGGGGCAGGGAATACTTGGTTTGACGATGAACTGCAGTCGTTGCCACGATCACAAAATCGACCCGATTCCTACTCACGATTATTACAGCATGCTTGCCTTCTTTCGCAATGTGACACCCAATGGAAACGGTCCACAAGTGGAACGTCCACTACTGGCTAACGCAGAGGATAGGGAACAGTTCCGCTTGGCTGAAAGCAATAGTCGCGAGAGAGTGAATCAATTACAGGGGGAACTTACGAAGTTGGAGCAGCAGCTTCGCAGCCAGATGCAGGATGGAGAGAAAGAAGCAAATCGTGGGTATGATCTCGATGATTTGGAGTATCGATTTTATCGAGATGAGTTTCGAGAGCTTCCCAATTTTGACGAATTGAAACCTGAGACCGTCGCGAAACTCAACCCTCCGCTCATCGATATCAAGCCAGCAACGCGTCCCGATAATTTTGGTTTCGTGTTTACAGGAAGTCTCATCGTTCCTGAGGATGGGGAATACACATTCATTCTGGATTCCGATGATGGTTCAAGATTAAGCATCGATGGCAAGATGGTGATCGACCACGATGGTATTCACGGAGAGGGACGAGCGAAGCGAACCGTATTGAGGCTGTCGCAAGGTCGTGTGCCATTGCGGCTGGATTATTTTCAAGGACTTTTTGGTAAGGGGCTGCAGCTAAGTTGGTCTGGACCTAGTTTTAAACGACGTTCTTTGACGGCTGGTGAAGCTTTCAGTCGACAAGATTTCAATCAAGCTCTCAACAATGCCGAAGCTGCTGGTCTCGATGCGGAAATGGTCGCCGAATATCGTCGAGTTGCAAAGGAATTAGATGAAGCCAAGAGGATTAAGCCTTGGGAAGAGTATGGGATGTGTGTGAGCGAGAGCGGTACTACTGCTCCCGAGACGTTTGTTCTAACTCGAGGAAGTCCGCAGGGGAAAGCAGACAAGGTAGAGCCATCTTTCTTATCGATATTCGGTTCGGTAAAGCCCGAAATTGTCCCCAATGAAAAAACGAATACATCGGGAAGAAGATTGGCATTTGCCAACTGGGTCACAGCGCCTGACAACCGACTCACGAGCCGAGTGATTGCCAATCGAATTTGGCAACATCTGTTTGGACGGGGAATCGTCCGATCCCCTAATAACTTCGGTCAACTGGGCGACATGCCCACGCATCCTGAGTTGCTCGATTGGCTGTCTCGGGAACTGATAAATAAAGGTTGGAAGCTCAAGGAACTTCAAAAAACAATGGTGATGTCTGAGACCTACCGTCAGGCGTCGGTTCCAAGTCCTCAAGCTCAGCAGAAAGATCCTAGCAATGATTGGTTCAGTCATTTCAATATGCGGCGACTGAGCGCTGAAGAAATTCGCGATTCTATTTTGGCAACCAATGGCCGATTGAACTTAGAAATGTATGGTCCGGGAGTTTTCCCTGAGATATCGCGGGAGGTTCTTGCTGGGCAATCAGTACCTGGAAGCGGTTGGGATAAGTCGAGCTACGAACAGCAAGCTCGGCGAAGCGTGTACATTCATGTCAAACGATCGCTGGTTGTCCCATTCCTTTCGGCATTTGATTTTCCGGATACCGATACGAGTTGCGAGGCTCGTTTTATTACGGTTCAGCCTGGTCAAGCGCTGAGTATGCTCAATGGTGACTATCTCAACGAGCAATCGGCGGAGTTGGCAAAACGTGTTCGGCGGGACGGTGGCAATAATCTGCGTTCTCAGGTTGAAGCTGCCATTGGTTATGCTCTGACGCGAAAAGCAGAAGAGAAAGAGATTGAACGAGGGCTACAGTTGATTCAGCGGCTTAAAGAAAAGCATGGGCTGAGCGAAGATCAGGCTTTAGACAACTTCTGCCTTTTCCTTTACAACCTCAATGAGTTTATCTATCTCGATTAGGCTTCAAGACAGCGTCGGAATTAAAAATAAATACGGATTTCAGGTGAGCATATGAGTGGTAATTTCTGCGGAAGAACACGACGCGAGTTTTTGTGGCAGACGGGAGCGGGGTTTGGTGGAGTTGCTCTTACCGGCCTTTTATCGGCTGACGGATTTTTCGGCAATCAAGCGATGGGTGCCGAGCAGTCTGCTGGTATCAAGCAACCGCATTTTGCTCCCAAGGCGAAAAGTGTGATTTTTTTGTTTATGTACGGTGGCCCAAGTCACATCGACACCTTTGATTACAAGCCGACGATGAAGGGACGCGACAATCAGACGGTGCAGGTAAAGACTTTTGGTCGTGGTGGGCATCGAAACACCGGTCGTATCGTGGAACCACGGTGGGATTTTAAACAGTATGGAAATTGCGGTAAGTGGGTTAGCGATCTGTTCCCAAACGTTGCTACGTGCGTGGATGACATTGCCTTCATTCATTCAATGACAGCTGATTCGCCGATCCATGGTTCAGCGATGTTGATGATGAATTCGGGGCGGGTACAAAGTGGTCATCCATGCTTAGGGTCATGGGTCAATTACGGTCTTGGAAGTGTCAATGAAAATCTTCCTGGCTTCGTTGTGATGCTTGATCCAAAAGGTGGCCCTATTTCCGGAGCAAAGAACTGGTCCAGTGGTTACATGCCAGCGAGTTATCAGGGGACCATTTTCCGTACCAACGGTACCCCGATTCTTGATCTCAAGGCTCGAGAGGGTGTGAGTCGCTCTCTTCAACGGGAATTGCTTGACGCGCTCAAGGAACAGAATACCGAGCATGCGGCGCTGCGAAACAATAACTCGGAATTGGCTTCGCGTATTTCGAGTTACGAGTTGGCGTATAAGATGCAAGAGAGTGCTCCTGAGGCGGTGGACATACAGCAGGAGACAGAGGAGACTCACAAATTGTACGGCCTGGACAACGATCGCACCCGCGACTTTGGTACCAAATGTCTCTTAGCAAGACGCTTGGTTGAACGAGGCGTGCGTTTCATTCAGCTGTATTCCGGCGGGGCACATAACGATGACAATTGGGATGCTCACTCCGACTTGAAGAAGAATCATGACTATCATGCGTTGAATACGGATAAGCCTATCGCCGGTCTGATTCAGGATCTCAAGCAACGCGATATGCTCAAAGATACTCTGATCGTATGGGGTGGCGAATTCGGAAGACAACCGACTGCGGAGTATGCCGAGGGGACTGGCCGCGACCATAATTCCTACGGTTTTACGATGTGGATGGCGGGTGGTGGTATTAAAGGTGGTGTCAGTGTCGGGACGACCGATGAACTTGGTTCTGCTGCGGTAGATGAGCCTTTTCACGTCAAGCGTCTGCATGCTACGGTTTTGAACCAGTTAGGGATCGACCCAAATCGTCTCTCTTATTTCCATTCGGGCTTAGATCAGAAATTGGTTGGAGTGGAGTATGTGGAGCCGATCTCGCAAGTCATTGGTTGATCGGAACGATATGCTGTAGCAACGGGTTCCCGTAAAAGTCGACTTCGAATCAATGAGCGGGATGGTTTAAGGCTATAGTAAAGTGTCAGTACCTTGCTAGTTGCCAGCTTGGGGATGTTAGGTCTCGAAGCTGTCTAATTCGAAATAATTTCCTAGCCTTCTTGCGTGCAGTAGCATCAACGGGGCAAAAATGGGCAGGCTCACTTTCCTGCTTGAGTTTTGTTTTCTTTATTAGCATCAGGCATTGGTTCACCAGGAATTGGTTCACTGGGCATTGGTTCTTTGGCTCCGGCAGTGGTCTCTATTTCTTTAAAAAAACGGATGGTTAAGTCAGGGGCAAACGATGGATATTTATGATCTCCATCGTGGATGACTTCGATCCAGGAAAATCCTTCTTTGGTTTGATATTTGCGTCCCTTTTCGTTCCAGGGCACCGAGTCGGTACTACAACCTAGGGTTTGTTTGACGGCTTTCATAGTTAATTGCTGACCAGCGAATTTAACTAGCGGATCATTGCGCCCAGCGATATGCAAACCGTTGTTGGGTTTCAGTTTCGTGATACCTCGGCCGCCGGCAGCACTTGCTGCAACTCCAGCGAGTTGGTCACCACGACTTGACCAGAGCAGGTAAGTAAAACCTCCACCATTGGAATGACCTGATGCGAAGATCCTCTTGTCATCAACTTTGTATTTCTCTTTCAGCGAGGTCAGGACGGCATCAAAAAACTTCAAGTCGCGATCGTTGTGATCACCTTGATTATGCTGCCATCCATTACGTTTTCCCTCCGGATCGGTGAGTCGACCAGGTGTCGGTACACCTTGCATGTAGACCACGATCGCTTCGGGCCATAATTCATGAAAATGAAATGTACGAGAGGCACTTCGCATAGTACCTCCATGGCCATGAAAGCCAAAAACAACTGGAGTAGGCGAATCGAGCTTTTCGGGTGCAAAAACAAGTGCTTCACGTTGCAGTCCGTCGACGGTGACCTGCATGGTTGTTGGATTTGTTCCAACAAGTAACGTAAGCATGAGCGTAGGTAGAAGCATGAAGTAGCTCCGCGGCTAAATGCATGAAAAAAGTCACTAAGGAGATGGTCGAGCCCAGCGTTTACATTCTGATAAGTTTCTTAAAACTAGTACAGCGCGATGAGCTTCGCAATCAGTTTAGGGGATTACTTGTCGTTTTCCGAAATCCCGAGCTTCATGTCCAACTGCCCATCGAGCGGAAGGGGCCGGTAGCTACCAAAGAGGTGGTCCCAAAAAGATAAGTTGAAGCCGAAGTTGCTATTTTGTTCCTCGGTATGAATTGAGTGATGGATACGATGCATGTCGGGAGTGACGATGAGATGCCTCAAATATCTGTCGAGGTTCAATGGAATAAATACATTACTGTGATTGAACATCGCCATCGCATTGAGCAAAATCTCGAAGACGATCACGCAGAAAACGGAAGGGCCGATTAGTGCGACGACGCCTAATTTGAATATCGCGGAAAGAAGAATCTCAAGAGGATGGAAGCGAACTCCGGTTGTTACATCCACATCTTCGTCGGCGTGATGAAGGCGATGGACTTTCCATAGAATGGGGATACGATGAAAAGCAACATGCTGCAGATAGATCGCGAGATCCAGCAAGATCAAGCTGACAACGAAAGCGACGCCGTGTGATAGTGATAGGTAATGCAGTAGTCCCCATTGCTGCTGCTGAGCGATCAGTGCGAGCCCGGCCGCAGAGACTGGGAGAACAAGGCGAACGCAGAGCGTATTAAGCAGCATGAGTGCCAAGTTTAGTAATCGTCGGAAACGGAATTCGCTGTGCCACCGTCTCCGTGGAAACCAGAATTCCCAAAGCGACATGATCGAGAGTGTCGCTATGAAAACCGATAGTCGCAGTAAGGTTTCACGGTCTTCAAGCATGTCGTTCCTAGATGTTTATTCGGAAGAGAGTTGTCATTGATTGACTTCGGCCACATAGCAGGACTAAGGAAGTCGTCGATCCCAAAGAGGTTGACTTGGTTGGGGCGAACGAGACAAAGCTTCACCGAGTATCCAAGGTTCTTGAGAATTGGGAAAACTCAAGTAGAGCGTTAATTGAAACAGGCTTGATCTGTTCGTGCTAGTGGGAGCTGGGCTAATAGCTCATGCAAGTTTTTGAGATTTCAGTAATCGAAACGTAAATGTTGCAACGTTATGGTTGGGGAAGCCCGAAGAACTCATTGGGTGTGCTGATCTTCTTTTCTTTTTTGCTATCGCCCCAGGAAAAGAAACCGCCACTTGTGGAGTCGTCACTCGTCGTAGTGGTACTCGAGTAGCCACCCCAACCGGAAGAAGAAGGTTTCTTGGCAGAGGATTCGGGTGGGTAGGGACTCAGGAAGTCCGCAGTATTACGCCACCATCGCTTGGTGCTCTGGTTCCAACTGCTCCAAGCTGAGGGCTTTTTAGGCTTAGTAGCCTTACCGTAACTGTTCCAGGAAGGCCAAGCAGGTTTAGGCATAGACCAAGATGGCATTTTCCAATTCGGTTTAGGGAGAGAAGGCCATGTCCAGGTTGTTTCTGTCGAGGTCTTTTTACTGGTAGAGGGAGCCTGCCAGCTGGAACTTGCAAACTGCGATTTCGGGGCTGTTTTGGTAGAGCTTGATCCCCATCCGGAAAAAGGATTCCACCAACTTGGCGAGGAATCTTCCTGAGCAAACAGAGACACCGAACTCGCGAAAAGCGAGAAAGCAAAAGCAAGAATTCTTACGAATCTAAAATAGTTGTGGGTGCATGCCATGTTAAGCTACCTCCAAAAGAACGCATCTTTCAGCGAAATCTTATTTCAAAATAATGTTGGACTGTCCATATTGTTTTTCACTTCATTCGAAATCCTACTTCATAAGATGATCGCTACGACTGTCCGCCAGATTTGTGATTTAGGTTTCGATGCTAGCAATTCATTTCTGGATTTGGTATTCGTGATTCGTAGCTTCATTGGTATGCTCCGGCCATCGAATTGGAGGCTGATTCGCGAGCCGAGAAAAATAGAGTAGGATTTGTTTTTCCCATTGCGAAGGATCAGCGAGGGACTCGCCCAGGTTTTCACGGCCTACTGAATGGAAGCATGATTTTGAATCCCAAAAACATCTTGATTTGCCGCTTGAGCGCTATTGGGGATTGTATTGAAACATGGCCGCTTGCGGTTGCATTGAAGAGGTCTTGGCCCGAGTGCTCAATCACATGGGTTGTCGACTGTGGTGTCGATAGTTTGCTTCGCGGGCATCCATATGTCGACGAAGTGATTCGGCTACCCAAGGGATGGCTAAAGAGTCCAAAGCTAATCTGGAAGTTACGCCATGATTTGCGTCGCCGAGCCATTGACTTAGCCATCGATCCGCAGGGGCTGAGTAAAAGTTCGCTGCTGGGATGGTTGAGCGGGGCCAAGCGTAGAGTCGGTTTTGCTGCGCCGATCGGTAAAGAAATCGCACCGTTTCTGTATACGGATAAGATTTCACCAATTGGTAAGCATTTGGTAGATCGGCAACTTGAATTGCTGGAACCGATTGGAGTTGAAAAACACCAGGTCACATTTGGTTATCAAGCTGGAAAGAGTGAGTGCGATTGGTGGTTGAGGGAGTCAAGGCAAGTTGTCCAAGGCAGTCGCTACTGTGTGATCAATCCAGGAGCTGGATGGATGAGTCGTATGTGGTCGATGGAGCGATACGGTGAAGTTGCAAAGCATCTTCGTCGCCATGGGATTGCTCCGTTAGTTTTGTGGGGTGGAACTCGAGAGTATCAATTAGCCAAGCAGGTTATTGATGTAAGTGAAGGTACCGCTGTACTGGCACCTGATACGACATTGCCTCAATTGGCAGCTATTCTACAAGCCAGTGAATTCTATTTAGGTTCCGAGACAGGACCGATGCATCTGGCGGCAGCGTTAGGTGTTGGTTGTGTGTCGTTGCATGGGCCAACAAGTTTCGAAAAAAGTGGGCCCTACGGCTCACAGCATGAGCCTATTCAAAGAATCTACTCGCCTGAAAATCGGAAGACTGCTAGCAACGAATCCATGATGGCGATCAGTATTGACGATGTCGTTGAGGCTTGCGATCGGATCATAAAAAAACTGCGGCCGGCATTGCCGACCGCAGCATAAGTTGCGAGTCACTTTTCAAAACGGTTATCGATTACTCGAGAATCATGTCATCGACAGTCATTCCGGATGGAATCATCGGGAGCACATGCTCTTGGTATGGTACTTCGACATCGAGAACATAAGGCCCAGGGTAGGCGAGCATTTCTTCGAGAGCTGCCCTGAGGTCGGACTTACGCTTGACGGTGCTTGCTCCACAGCCGAAGCCTTTAGCGATTTGCACAAAGTCAGGATATCGTTCTTGCACGTACGAATGGCTGATGCTGCATCCAACGCCGGCCGCCTCTTCGTGATGCACTGGACCGAGGTAGGTATGGGCGCGATTGCTGCCCATGAATCGATCTTCCCATTGCACCACCATGCCGAGATGCTGATTGTTCAGTAGCAGCACTTTAACCGGCAGATTCTCGCAGTGGCAGGTTGCAAGTTCCTGGATGTTCATTTGGAAGCTACCATCTCCATCGATGTCGATGACGATCGCGTTGGGATGAGCTGCTTGGACTCCCATTGCGGCGGGTAGACCGAAGCCCATGGTGCCTAGGCCTGAGCTAGACATCCAAGCGCGAGGGCGTTGGAACTTGAAGAACTGAGCCGCCCACATTTGATGCTGCCCAACACCGACGGAAACATACGTTTCTTTATCAGCAGTGAGTTCCGAGAGTGTGCGAATCGCATGCTGTTGAAGGATTCCATCGAATTCTTCGTCGTAGTGAAAGGGGTGCTTGGATTTGAGTTCTTTGCAATGCTTTACCCAAGCGGAGATGTCTTCTGGGGCTTCGACGATTGCATTGAGGCGCTGCAATGCGTACTTGATGTCGCTGCAAATCGGAATATGAGCCACTTTGTTTTTGTTGATTTCCGAAGCATCGATATCGATATGCACGATTTTCGCATGCTTGGCAAACGACTCAACACGACCGGTCACGCGATCATCGAAGCGAACGCCCAGTGCCAGCAGCAAGTCGCAATCTCGAACTGCATAGTTCGCGTAGGCGCTACCATGCATACCGAGCATGTCCAGCGAAAGTTCTTCGCTGCCTGGATAGGTGCCTAAGCCCATCACTGTCATTGTGATCGGAATACCAGTCAGACGCACTAATTCCCGAAGCTCCTCGGACGCTTCGGCTGAGATAATCCCACCACCTGCGTAGAGAATGGGGCGTTTGGCATGTTTGATCGCTGCGGCTACTTGACGAATTTGCTCTTCGCGAGCCAATGGTTTGATAACCTTGTACCCGGGCAAATTCATCGGGACATCCCAGTCGACTTCACAGCGATCGAGTTGGACGTCTTTAGGCATGTCGATGATCACTGGCCCGGGGCGACCAGTGGTGGCGATATGAAATGCTTCCTTCATGATCCGAGGAAGGTCATCCACGCGCGTCACCAAGTAATGGTGTTTGGTAATGCCACGGCAGACTTCGATGATGGGTGTTTCTTGGAAGGCGTCGGTTCCAATCGCACGAGTAGGAACTTGACCTGTGATTGCGATGAGCGGAATACTATCGAGTTTGGCATCTGCGATAGCAGTGACCAGGTTGGTCGCACCAGGGCCGCTTGTGGCCATGACCACGCCCGGCTTACCGGTTGAACGCGAGTAGCCTTGAGCCGCGAAAGCTCCACCCTGTTCATGTCGTGGAAGAATCGTTCGAAGGTGCTTGGAATAGCGGGTTAGCGATTGGTGCATGGGCATGCTGCAACCGCCGGGATAAGCAAAAATCACCTCCACTCCATGATCCACCAATGACTGCACAAGGATATCTGCTCCCGTCATAACTTTTGTGGATCGACTAACTTGACCGCTGGCCATTTTAAAACCTTCCTCCTGCTCTCTTGCTGACTGACCCGCCAGAAGCACGTTGGATGATCGCTTTCTGGGGGGTGCGTAAAAAGTGTATCGCTGCCTCGGGTGGTGTCTGGGTCGACGGCGGCTACCTTATTCTTGCCGGAATTTTGGGTTGCTCAAGGGTCAATCGAACCGCTGGCTCCCTTTCAACCCAAAAATAAGTTCTTATCAGCCCAATTTTCCCAACATTAACGGGCATTTCCGATTTCAACCGCTGGCGCGATACCGTTACGATGCCCGTCAGGACGCGATAGTTCCCGCCTCCTGGGATGTAGATTCGACCTTAAATAGGATTCAGATTCATGAATTGGAACTTGTGGCTTGCAATTGGATTAGGTGGCATGATTGGTTCGCTTTGCCGGCACGGTTGCAATCAGTTGGCATTGAAATGTTTGGGCGATGCTTTTCCTTGGGGGACGGCGGTTGCTAACCTGCTTGGTTCTTTCGCAATTGGTTGGCTCTTTCAATCGGCCCAGCGAGATGGATGGTTGAATTCGTATTGGGAAGTCACATTCCGAGTGGGGCTACTAGGAGGTTTAACCACCTTTAGTTCCTTGAGTCTTGAAACGATTCGATTGCTGCAAAATGATCGTCCTCTATCGGCAATAGTGGTCGTGCTTTTGAATTTGGTTGGTGGGCTTGTAGCGGTTCTAGCAGGTATGAAGTTTGGCAGTTGGCTGCGCGTGTGATCGTTGATCGAAGAATCCACCTAGGATGATTCAATGGCATGTTCTCTTCCAAACTCGAAACAACGGGTTTGCAGCATACAATCGTTGTTAGGTGTCATATTGTGACGTAAGTTGCAGTATCTTTGTGGGACTTACCGGAATATTTTTCTGGATCGAAAGGTTAGGCCGATTCGGTAGCGTTTGGCTTGGTGGTGTGTTGTGCACACCGTCAGCGGTATTTGGTTCGATGTGAGCCAAAATGACTCAATGACTTCTAGATGCGGTGGTATGTTTGCCATGTCATCTGGATAAGCCTATTGCGCGAAGGAGAAGGATTCGGCCTCTATGCTCATGCGTCACCCTCACCCTGAACTTCAGTTTTCCTACCAGCTTCCCTATGGAGCGGTCGTAAATGAACGGGGTGTTCAATTTGTTATGTTTAGTCGATCTGCCACGGCAATGCGGTTGCTGCTCTATGACCGCGTTGAGGATCGTGAGCCTGCCGAAGTGATCGAGTTCAATCGAGAAACCGATCGATGGGGCGATATGTGGAGTGTATTTGTGCCGGGAATTGGTCCCGGCCAGTTATATCACTTCCAAGCCAATGGTCCGTTCGATCCGGAAACAGGTCAGTGGTTCGACGGCAACGCTCGGTTGATCGATCCTTTCGCCAAGGCGCTTGCTGGTTGTTTTCAGCGGAGCACGGACGGAGTGATTAGGCCTCCTAAGTGTGTCGTTGTCGACGATTACTTTAACTGGGAAGGGGATCGTCACCTGCGACGTCCGCTTTCCGAGACCATCATCTATGAGATGCACGTTCGAGGGTTCACCAAAAGTAAAACTGCTAAGGTGAAAAATCCAGGCAGCTACCTCGGGGTTATCGAAAAGATTCCGTACCTGAAAAGTTTGGGAGTCACGGCTGTTGAATTAATGCCGGTGCATGAGTTTCCGATTTTCGACATCCATGGCAATAAGCCTGAGAGACCGAATTATTGGGGCTATGATCCGATGGCCTTCTTCGCACCGCATCGCGGGTACGCATGCAGTAATGAACCCGGTGCCCAAGTGGTCGAGTTCAAGCAGATGGTGAAAGCTTTACACCAAGCGGGAATCGAAGTGATTCTGGATGTCGTCTTTAATCACACATGCGAAGGTAATGAGCATGGTCCGGTTCTTTCCTTTAAGGGGCTAGAAAACCAGGTCTATTACATTCTCAATAGCGGCGGAAGTCATTACAGCAACTACAGCGGTTGCGGTAACACATTTAATGGCAATCATCCCATTGGGCGAGAATTGATATTCCACTGTTTGCGTCATTGGGTGCACAACTACCATGTCGATGGTTTCAGATTCGATCTGGCATCGATCTTGAGTCGCGATCGCTACGGCAATTTGATGCCAAACCCACCCTTGGTTGAGATGATCGCCGAGGATCCTATGTTGGCTGATACGAAAATTATCGCAGAGGCATGGGACGCGGCTGGAGCTTACCAAGTTGGTTCATTCGGTGACTTGAGATGGGCTGAGTGGAACGGTCGATATCGAGATGACATTCGTCGTTATTGGCGAGGTGACTTCGGTATGACTGGAGCTATGGCAACACGGCTTGCAGGTTCCTCGGACCTTTACGAGCATGCGGGCCGAGCACCGTTCTGCAGTATCAATTTCATTACCTCGCACGATGGCTTCACCTTGAATGATCTTGTCAGCTACAAAGACAAGCACAATGAAGCTAACGGCGAAGGTAATCGCGATGGCGACAATCATAACTGTAGCGATAACTACGGGGTTGAAGGTCCATCTCGCAAGAAATCGATTGAGCAGTTGAGAACGCGGCAGATCAAAAATATGCTGGCAACGCTTTTGCTAAGCCAGGGTGTGCCGATGTTGGTCATGGGTGATGAATGCCGCCGCACACAGCGCGGCAACAACAATGCTTATTGCCAAGATAATGAGATCTCGTGGTTTAATTGGGGTTTGATCAAACGGAACGAGGGACTGCTGGACTTTGTGCGTGGGGCGATTCAGATTCGTCGAAGTCAACCGACGCTGAGAAGAACACGATTCCTCGCGGGCAATCCACGTGATCACCGGGGAGTGCCTGATGTAGCATGGTTTAATACCCATGGACATCCGCTGAACTGGGATCAGACCGATGGTTCTCTTATGGTATGGTTGACGGCTCCGCCGTTGCAGGATGATCCCAAGGGTGAAGGTCGTGATTTCCTTATCATGCTCAATGGTTCTCACGATCCGAAAACGTTTATGATCCCTGAGCACTTGAGAGGTCTCAAGCTGCATCTAGCGATAGATACCGCAGCGGACTCGCCCAATGACATTTACCCTGATTTCAACGGCCCAGCGTTGATCTCGCGTCACGTTGATTTGATCTTTAAGAGTGTAAAGGTTTTTGTTTCCGCAAAGACTTGATCGCATACTGGATCTTTGGTGAACAACCAATGAGCGGGAGGTCCATTTTAGAGTGGTTTTCCTGCAGAAGAAGCCCGGTGATGAGCCGGGTTTTTTCGTTTCTATTACCTGGGAGCCAAAATCATATAGATTTTCCACCCCAGAGGTACGGGACCGGATAAGCTATTCCCGGGTGGATTTGTCCGCTGATAGGTGGGTTGGTCGCGTACCACCCAAGCTCCGAGCAGCCCTACAATTAGTTTTTTCCCGATATTCCCACGTCATCATTCCGTCAGGCATATCGATTGCATCGTCGTGGTTTCTGCCATAGAAGCCAGTTTCTCCAAGAATGAAAAATTCGCGTGAGACCTGACGTACAATGGAATCTAGGTAACTAGTAGTCGCGATTTACTGCGCGCTGGGGTGGGCCTGAAGTGAGCGTTTTCGCACTTTGTAAGAAGATCTAATGAATCGAGAGTGGGAGTTGAGTGTATGAAGCGAACCAAACGGTCTTTCAATGGTTCCGTTTTAATCTTGCTGATGTGTTTCATACTCCCATGGAATTTTTTCTCATCTACTACTTTGCTTCGAGCGCAGCAGCCTGAGGTCCCCGATGCATTACAGCCTTGGAAGCCTTGGGTTTTGTGGGGCACCGATTTTCGATTGTCACCCAAGCCTTTCAACAACGCCCAAACTCCTCTACCAATCTGGCCATCTACGCTGAGTTTAGATGTCAGGTCGGAGAATGGTACTTGGGAGTTTGACGTCCAAGTCTTCAGCAAATGCTGGTTGGCTTTACCTGGCGAAGGTGAGGTTTGGCCGATCAATGTCACTGCAATTTCATTGAGCGATCCATCCAGTGAGCCAGCAGATGGAAATGCGACCAAGTCAAAGCTAGTTGTGCTTCCACGAGAGGGCATTCCTTCTGTGGAACTTGCGCCGGGGCGTTATCGAGTCTCAGGGGAATTCAAATGGAAGGAGATGCCTCAAAGACTTTTGCTTCCCAAGTCGATTGGGATCGTGTCATTGAAACTCGACAATAGTGAGGTTGCTTTCCCCAACTGGGATTCCAATGGTCACCTCTGGCTAAGGAGACAGCAAACAGAAAGCGCAGTTCAGAACACCATCACAATCAAGATTTATCGGATGCTCGAGGATGGTATACCAATGTGGCTTCGTACCAGAGTGGAACTAATTGTTTCGGGTAAAAGTCGCGAAGAGGATCTTGGTAGTCTGCTTCCAGAAGGTTGGCAACTGTCACGCGTGGAAAGTGTCGTGCCAATCGCTGTAGATGAAGCTGGGCGAGCAAAAGTACAAGTGCGCCCGGGCAATTGGTTTATTGATATCGATAGCTTTAGAAACCAGCCGTTGCAAGAGTTTCGTTACGCCCCTGGAAGTGTATCGAAAGTCGAGTCTGAGTTGATAGGTTTCATGGCGCAGCCACAATTCCGATCGGCGGAAATCGACGGTTTGGTATCGGTCGATGTTCAGCAAACAACATTTCCGGAAGCTTGGCGATCCTGGCCTGTTTTTCAGTGGCCCGTCAATACCAGCTTCAAGTTAGTTGAAAAGATGAGAGGCATGGGAGAAGCACAACCAAAAGGATTTTCGGTTCAGAGAAGATTTTGGTTAGACGACGACGGGGCGGGAATCACTTACCAAGACCAACTTAAAGGTGATCTCCAGCAAACTTGGCGTCTTGATGCAGCCGAAGATCATGCGTTGGGAGTGGTGCGAATCAACGGCGAACGGCAGTTGATCACTGCCAATCCAGTATCGGGAAAGCCTGGAGTCGAGATTCGTAATCGTGTTCCAAGATTGGAAGCGATCGGACGAATCGAACGCGCGACATCTATTCCGGCCAGCGGTTGGGAGGCTGATGCCGATTCTCTTCAATTGACATTCTCCCTGCCCCCTGGTTGGCGAGCGTTGGCTGTATTCGGGGCAGATGATGTTTATGGTGACTGGCTGACCGCCTGGAATCTGCTCGATCTGTTTATTCTCCTGGTCTTTTCGCTAGCCGTTTATCGTATGTGGGGAGTGCCAGCGGGAATATTAGCGTTAGTCGCTTTTGGTTTGAGTTACCATGAGCCTGGGGCACCTCGATGGACATGGGTTTTGCTACTGATGCCGATCGCGTTACTGAAGGTTATTCCCAGCGGTTCTGCTCGATCGTGGATACAGGTATGGCGATTTGCATCACTGGCAATGTTGCTTCTAAGTCTCGTACCATTTGTGGCCCGACAGGTTCAATTTGTTCTTTATCCTCAGCTTGAACAGGTAGGGATGCCCTATGGTTCACGACCTATGGTGGGATGGTTGTACTCGACGTACGCTCCAATGAGTGCGTATAGAGATTCCGAAGGTCTTCAGGAAACTACTGTGCAGGAATCCTATGGGTTGAATGTAGATAGTAGTTTGTCTCAGAACATCCCGCCGATGAAATCTATCGACTCGAAAGCTAGTCAGCAGCAGGCAGCGCAGACGGCAAATCTCAAATTCGATCCAACAGCGAGGACTCAAACCGGTCCAGCGCTTCCTAGCTGGAATGGCAATGTCGTTGAATGCTATTGGTCTAGTCCGGTCAAGAAGGATCAAACCATACAGCCTATTTACCTTTCGAGATCTCTTCATCAAGTGATCGCTGTGGTTCGATCGATCTTGCTCCTGTTGCTCGCGGCGTTGCTGATCCGCATGAAGCCACTCTTATTTGCAAAGACTCCTAAGGTTGTCACTGCCGCGATTGTTTTGCCGATGATGCTGTGGTCGAGCGGTTCAGCGCAAGCACAGTTCCCTGATACCGCTTTGCTAGATACGCTCCGCGAGCGATTGCTGACTCCTTCTGACGCATTTCCGAATGCTGCTGATATCACATCGCTAGATCTGAAGCTTCAGGATAATGTCTTATCGATGAATCTTGAGGTGCATGCTGCTGAGGATGTAGCGATTCCGATACCAGGTAAATTTCCAGTGTGGTCGCCTCGATCGGTGAAATTAGAGCCAGAGGGTGTTGAAGGTAACCCAAAGAATCTGATCGTGGCACGGCGTGAAGATGGTTTTCTTTGGACCGTTGTTCCCAAAGGCGTTCATCGCATAAAGGTCGATGGGCTGGTAGTTGATACCAACGAATGGGTTCTCGCCTTTGTTCTTCTACCGAGAAAAGTGACTGTCGAAGCTCCACAGTGGAATGTGATTGGGGTGCAACCCAATGGAGTACCAGGAAATCAGTTGTTCTTTACGAAGGTAGAAAAACTCGGCGAGCAGGAAGCCAAATATGATCAACGCGTATTCCGACCTATCGTGTCGATCGAGCGGAAACTGGAGATCGGATTGCAGTGGAAGGTCTACAATACGGTGTCTAGGCTATCGGCTCCAGGTAAAGCGATAAACTTGAAAGTTCCTTTGCTTGAAGGAGAACGCGTCGTTAGCTCAACGGGCGAGCAATCCGAAGGTATGATCGAAGTGAACTTGGGGCCAGATGAGGCAAGTTACTCTTGGGAAAGTGAGTTACCTCTGGTCGCTGAGATCAATTTGCAGGCTGCTGAAACCAATCAGTATGTCGAGCGTTGGGTGCTGATGAGTTCGGCGGTGTGGAACATTACCATCAGCGGACAACAACCCATTTACGAAGCTACGCAAACTGAACTTCTGCCTGTATGGCAAGTATGGCCCGGTGAAAAAGTGAAGTTAGATATTCGACGTCCTCAAGCGATCTCGGGCGCGGAACTCACCGTGCAAGGTGTTACACAAGAGGTAAATCTAGGCGCAAGACAAGTAACATCTGAGTTAGCGATTAAGGTGGAGTCGAGTCTTGGGGGTGATTTTGTGATCAATCTCTCCCCAGATACCGAGGTCAATACACTCACCGTTGAAGGGCGAAAGCAGCCTGTTCGAAGAAACGGAGATCAAGTCATCGTTCCTTTGCAGCCGGGAAGGCAAGAAGTGAAGCTCGTAACTGGAATAGACGAAAACTTGGTAACTACCGTTAAGGTACGCCCAGTAGAGCTTCCAGTCTCTAGCGCCAATGTCACAACAACGGTTTTGGTTCCTTCTAATCGATGGATACTTTGGGCAGGAGGACCATTGCGGGGCCCCGCCGTTAGACTCTGGGTTTTCTTGCTCTCATCGATTCTCTTTGCAATCGTTCTGAGTCTCAAAGGGAATACGCCTTTAAAAACGTACGAATGGATTTTACTTGCCCTTGGATTGACTCAGCTACATGCATTGGCAGGCCTTATCGTAGTCGCTTGGATCTTTGTGCTGGCCTGGAGAGGAACGGTTGATCCACAGTCTATGAATCGAATTGGCTTTAATTTCGTGCAAGTTGGCTTAATTCTTTTGACCTTCATTGCACTGGGAATCTTTGTCGCCGTGGTAGGTAAAGGTTTACTTGGTGAGCCTGAGATGTTTGTCGTAGGAAATGGATCCTACGGAAATTATCTAAAATGGTTTGAGCCACAGACACAAGATAAGATGCTTTCACAGCCCTGGGTGATTTCGATATCGCTGTGGTATTACCGACTCTTCATGTTGCTGTGGGCCCTCTGGTTGGCATCTGCATTGCTTAATTGGCTCAAGCAGGGCTGGCAATCCTTTAGTAATGGCGGGCGCTGGCTCCATAAGCCAAAGATCGTCCAGCAAACTAATGGATGATGCTTGCTTAATCGCTGATGAAATTAAGCTTCAGTAAGCGATTGAGATACAGTCCATTTCTGTTATCGCAAAATGCTGGGTTCGTGATTTGTTGAACGCTTTGCGGCACAGATGCTAACGAAAAATACTAGTCGCAAATCCATCGCATCCAGTATTCAACACCGTGACGTCCTGTTCGATCTAGCCAGCGGAGAAAAAAGTAGCAAAGAATCATGAAGATGGCAGCGAGAGGGATCGAGTAGGTTACTTCAAATGCTTGGCCCCAGTAGAAGTCAATCTCTTTCCCCTGTAGTATGCCGTAAATCCAGAGCGGCCAGACGTGGACGATATGATGTAGCAAATAAACGGTAAGTGAGTGAGGACTAAAAGTGCTTGCTACTCGTATCACTGGATTGTCCCTGTTCCATTTTGGATTCTGGTCCACAAAGGTGTGTAACAGTGATAAAGAAAAAAGCGTCATACCAATGGTGCCGGCGAGGTAGGCGAGCGACGCAGGAAACATCGTCCAAGCTTTAAGAGGATTGACGACCATTTGCTCTGGTAAGTAGGTATGAATCGCCTGCAAGAGGAAACTCAGAGCGATAAATATGGCTCCTATGATACCGATGCGAAGAGTTCTTTCGCGTTGAAACTCTTGGCCATTGAGCATGTATTTTCCGACTGTGAAGCCGATTAGTGGGAGAGCCAACCATGGAAACAAGGGGAAGTAGCCTGTTACCAGATAGCCTATCAAAACATCGCTAAGCGTTAGATCGTAATCGAAGTAGCCTTCGGCCCAGTATTCAGGATAGCCTGCCAATTTCTGTAGAAATGGACTGGAGAGGCAAAGCGCCGCCGCGACAAGTAAGATGACTGCAGGTGGCAAGTTACGCATGAGGCTAAGGACGAGAAGTGCCGAGCCGATGTAGGTGAGTACATCCCAGTTAAAGGTACCTTCAGGCAGCCAGACGAGTACATTGAACAGAAAACCTACACCGATCAAAAAGAGACCACGACGGATACTGACTTTGAGAATATTTTCGTCGGATCGTTTTTTGTTCTCTTGGCTGCGGGACCATATCGAATAACTGACACCAGCAAGGAATGCAAAAAATGGCGCACCGAAACCCGCCGGATTCCAGACTGCCTCTCCTGATAAGTTCTCCATGAAGTGAACAAGTACCATCAGCGCGATAGCGATTGTTCGCATAATGTCGATCGACGAATAACGCATGCGTTTAGGTTCCGCTGCTAGGCATTAAATCGATGACCGTCAAGACCGTTTGTACAGCGAGCAAGATGATAATAATCCATTCAAGAATATGTCCCGATCGAGCAAGCATAAAATCGCTCGAGCGTTGACCGCACATATCGTAAACCCTCTCAAAAGCTTCCAATTGTCGCTCGGCGACATCTAGCCTGTCTTCGATGCGTGTTCGCTCGCGAAGCCGTTCGGCAGTTTGGCTTTCAAGTGTGGGTGGGTACTGAGCTGCTTGAACTGCCAACGGTATAAGTTTGGATAATCGGGCTCGAATAGAGACCACATTGCGAAATCGTTCACCTAACGCTTCTTTGCGAGAAACCGCTTGCTCCTTGAACTGATATGCCAGTGGCGCGTCGTCCTCTAGGCTACTCCAACCCTTAGCGATTGCTTCTTCGACACCGGCAAGTTCGCGTTCGACAAATGCGAATTCGATCACCGCCTTGCGCACGGTTAGTAATTTCTCCTGCGGTGCGCGGATGACCGCTCTTGCTTGGCCCCAGAGAATATCGACTCCATGAAGACTGATGAGGGTCGGTCTTTTGGCTGTTTGAGAAGCACCACGTTCGCACCATTCACGAGCTTCATCCAACCACTTGGATTCCTCGATTGCTTCGGGCGAGAAAGTTAGCAGTTCAAGATCGACGGTTTCATGGGTTGTCGAGTCTGCTCCTTTCGTATTGGGATTGATGGAGACGGCGCACCACTTGTCAGGAGAAGCAATGGGTAGCACTCTCGCGCTTTGCTGAGTGGCGTTTTTTTCAAAACGAATAAACTCGAGTACTCTTCCCGTGACTGGAGATTCCGTTGGTAAGCTAGACAATGACATTGGACTTTCCATTTAAAAGTTTATCTTTTCCGGTTTTGTTCGGTGGGACTGCAGGGTGTGAGTCCCATTGGAAATGTGGTTTCTTTGCGTGATGCAAATTACCCGTGATCCAAGCGGCGACGTATTCGGCGGAGTCGAGAACACCGTTGAGGGTTGAATCAAAAAGATAGTCGCCGACAAAGAAAAAGTTGCTGTGTTGAATTGGTTCAGGGCAATGACGTTTGGCTACAGGTTGAGCTACGACACCGCTGGGCAGGGCGTTCACGGCATTGACCCAACGATGAACGGCTCCTTCCAGAAACAATTCCTTTCCAAAAGCAAGCGGCTCTGGTAGAGAACTTAGCGCCATCTCAATGAGATTGTCATCTGAAAGATAGCTCATTCGCTCTGCTGCTGCACCCCCTAACAACCACCCAAGTATTCCTTCGGATATCCCTGGTTGCCGAAGCGATTCATCGTACAGACAGCAGCCGTCGAATTGATCGAGCATGCAGAACGATTCGCTAAACCATTCACGCCAGAAAGGGCGTTTGAATAGTAGAGTCATTCTAAGATAGTGAGCTGGATGATGATATTGGTCGTAGTGAGCACAAACGGCATCATGAAGTTGTTTGCCATGATACTCAATCGACTTGATATGATTGTGTGGTACGGCGACGATTACGTAATCAAATTCGTCGAATCGCTTCGAACCTTGATACTGCGATTCGATGATAATGCGGCCTGTCGCCGATTTGGAAATCGATACAACTGATGTCTGTAAACGAATCGTCGCATTGATTCGTTCAGCTAGGGTTTGAGTTAATTTCTCATTGCCACCCTCGATGCAATAAAGTCGCATATAGGCTGGATCGTTCATGAGATAGTTTTGCAGGCCGTAGGTGATACTGGTGTGATTACCCTCGGTTGCAAGATCGCTGTGTATCAGATTTTTTACAAAGCTCGCTGATTCGGGTCCCGTACTTTCGTTCAGGAATTCCTCGAAGTTCTTTTTTGGTGGCTGCACAGGCGCACCTTCAGGATGATCTGAGTTGTAGAACTCGTACGGTGTGATTTCATCCTTCGCAATACGATGGAAGTGAAGTAAGGAGTTTAGGACATTGCTGCCAAAGGTATCGCGAATATCCTCGACATTGCTCAAGAGGCGGTCGTTCATGATGACCGCGGAGCCTCCCATCATTTGAATGGGGAGACCGAGTTCAAAGATCAATTCCTTAAGCGAGTCGGTATCCAAATGCGAGTAGTCGTAAAGTTCAGCCGCTCCCGCTTCGTAGGTTACAGGAGCTGATTTGAACTGCTGGGTACTGACCTTTCCACCGACGCGATGGGTCGCTTCAAAGAGTGTTATCTCAAGAGGGTGGTCGGCGTACTTTTCTAAGAAATACGCCGACATGAGCCCACCTGGGCCCCCTCCGATGATCCCGATCCTGGTTTTCGTCATAAAAATCCGTTCCCAACCTATCGATAACTCATTCCGTTTTTCTATTCGGCCACCGACGAGGAAAAAGACAAGCGATTATTGGTAGCTAGAAGAATCCTAAGCCCTTGACCTTAAGCCGAGATTAAGATTTCTGTTTTCGCCCAATACCACCCGATTCTTCGCCAAAGATTGACAAAATGAATGCAATGTTCCATGACTCTAAACCCACCAAATAGGTTCAGGTGTCGGTGTTAAATCAGAGTTTTTCCTAGTTGCTCGTCGGTTTCATACGGCGGATGCGTTAGGTTTTCATGTTTTAGGTTGGGGAGCGTACTGAAGCGAAGGAGTTCGATTCGCAGTCGTCCTAGCGCAATAAGGATGATTCTGGTTCGCATCTGGTACCGCTTGATCGTGCTGTGGCTGAGCGATCAGAAAACCGTGGTTTGTCAAGCAAATTAAAATTCCGCAAATAACAACTTTCAGCTTTAACAACTTCTGTTTGTAGCCTAGTTCGGCAATGGATCAAGATTCACGACAGTTAAAGCAAACTATGGAAATTCCCACTTGGTCGCTGCAGGATCGCTTTTCAAATTTGCAACATCGATACGAGCAATTCAAACGTCGATCGGTTATCTTTAAACGGTGTTCGAAACATCGTACTTAAGCTGTCTCGTGGTCTGTTTGATTTGGGGTAGTGGCAATGAATCAACGAACAGTTGCTCTGTTTTGTTGCATGCATGGATTGTTTACTATGTTATGCACGCTGAGCTTTACAGAGAGTGCGTATTCGCAAGTTGCAATCGAGGCAAATGGAAAGCGAGAAAAGGTTGTCGCTTCAAACGTGCCTGGAGTGCGCGTGACCTTGCTTGCAGAACATCCTGATCTGGTCACTCCTACTGGAATCGACGTTGATCGCGAAGGGAATGTTTGGCTCGTAGCATGTCATACTCATTTCCGACCAGCTAACTATCAAGGCCCCGAGAAAGATGAGATTCTGGTGTTTGACGCCAGTGGAAAAAATCGTCGTTTGTTCTACAACAAAACGACCGCAACGATGCAGCTGAAGCTTGGACCTGATGGTTGGGTGTATCTCGCACAGCGCGATCGTATCTTGAGAATTCGCGATAGCAACGGCGATGGCGTGGGAGATCAAGAAGAGTCTGTTGCAGTTCTAGAGACATCGGCGGACTATCCGCACAACGGTCTCAGTGGTATGGCTTGGATGCAAGATGGATCTTTGCTTTTCGCCTTGGGCGAGAATTTTTCAAAGCAGTGGAAACTGTCGGGAAGAGATGGGTCGTTTGTAGAAGGTCGTGGTGAAGGGGGGATTTTTCAGTGCTCTCCTGATGGAAAGGAATTGAAGCGAATCGCAGTTGGTTTTTGGAATCCATTCGGTCTTCTAGTGCGAGACGACGGTGAGATCTTTGCAGCGGAAAATGATCCCGGTAGTCGACCTCCTTGTCGGCTGTTGAACATTGTTCCTGGTGCAGATTACGGTTTTCAGCGCATCTACGGAGAGTCTGCGATTCATCCCTTTGTTGCTTGGAATGGTGAGTTGAGAGGGACGTTAGGGATGGTGCATCCAAGCGGTGAAGCGCCTTGTGCGGTGGTTGAACTTGGTGGCGGAGTTTTGATCCCATCATGGAGCAGTCATCGAATTGATTATTTTCCTCTTTATCGAGACGGAGCGGGATTTAAGTCAGAGAGACTTGAAGTGGTGAGCGGTCCAGATACTTTTAGGCCTGTTTGTATGACACCTGGACGCGAGGGGACATTCTACTTGGCGGATTGGGTCTCTCCTTCCTATGAACTCCATGGTCTTGGGCGACTGTGGAAGATGGAAGTCGACCTTGAGGCTAATTGGATTCAAAAGGAGAGTGCTCCCGCGAATGCTGAAGCGATTTTAGCTAAGCAACTGCGCGAAGGGACAAAGCAGTTAACTCTCGATGAATTATTCGACTTAGCTGCCAGCAAAGATTCTTACATGTCGGATGCGGCTCTTACCGCTTTAGCTCGCGAAGGAAAAGATTGGAGCGTCGAGCAAGTCAAGGCACTGCCGATAAATCAGCAACTTTGGGCCTTAGTTGCATTGAGACGAGTCGATTTAAAAGAAACGAAGTGGGTTAGGAATTTTTTAACCTCTTCAGATCGCGAAATCGTTTTTGAATGTCTCCGTTGGATCGCTGACGGTGTACTGACGGATTTTGCGGACGAAATCGAAAAGCTGCTTGTTAGATCCGATATTGATTATCGAACCTTCGAAGCAGCGTTGGCCGCTCACAATACTCTGCGAGATAAAGCGGAGTTGGGTGTTACAGATATCGAAGTGCTGTTGCAACGACTGCTCGATCCGGCAACACCACCTGCCATTCAGGGATACTGCTTGCGACTGATTCCAGCATCGAACGAAAAGCTGACAGCGGAGTATTTAGGAAAGTTGTTGCTGTCCGAACATGAAGATCTTCGAAGGGAGGTCGTCCGCACACTCTCGCTGCGAAATACGCCGGAAGCTTGGGCTTTGCTTTCTCAGGTTGCTTCCAGCGAGAACGAGGTAACGGCTATTCGTGGTGATGCGATTGCTGGGCTCTCTCGAGTAAACGATTCGCAATATGTCGACCTGCTATTGAAGTTGGCTGCCATGAAAAATGAGGTGCTTAAAAAAGAAGCCTTTCGATCTTTGAGAAGACAGCCGAGAATTACTGAGAACCCTGATTTACTGAATGAACTTAAGGACGACGAGGTACCTGAGACGGAAGCAGTCGTAGCGATATTGCAGGATCCTCAAAGCGTTGAAAAAAGCAGGCCTTCGATCGAAAATCCTCAACTCTGGGTTGAATATCTTGAGAAATTGCCAGGCAAGCCCGATGTGGAGTCGGGCCGAAGAGTGTTCTTCCATGGTGGGCTAGCTTCATGTAGCGATTGTCATCGCTGGGATGGTCGAGGAAATGTTGTTGGTCCAGAATTAAGTATGATCTCTCGTCAGGGGGATACCGCCTCGATTTTGCATTCGCTTCTTGAACCGAACCGTGATGTGGCTCCCCAGTTTTTTGCTTCGGCTGTCGAATTAGAAGATGGAACAACTTTCACAGGAATCTTGTTGCGTTCGTCGAATACCGAGGTATTTCGCGACAGTCAGGGGAAGGAACGTAGTTTCCCTAAGAAAGATATTGTGGAAAGAAAAGAATTGAAAACTTCCCTAATGCCGATCGAATTATGGAAGCATCTTACGGATAACGAAATTCGAGATCTGCTAGCGTTTCTAAACTCGACCCGACTCTGAGCCAAGAGTTGCTAACGACAGTATTGATTCACGGTAGTCCGTTTCTCTAGGCGGTTAAAAGCTATGAGCGTAGTTATGGAGGGGAGTTGTTTACTGGCACCGATCCTAAATGGATACCGCGACAACGGGATTGATACTCTTTTCAGCTTTGTTTGTCCGTGGGTGGAACGGGTTATCTACGAGTTCTGATAATGCAAAGGCTGATACAATTGCGGTTTAGAATTTGTAAAGAAGTAATACGCCATAGTTGACATCGTTAGGTTTGCGGCCGTTCGGTGTACTGTCATAGCGATCGACAGCAGATAGTTTCAGGCTGAGATTGCCATCGGAATTGAGTAGATATTCCCATGAGGCATCGGAAATGACTCGATAGTTATTGAAGTCTGTAAAGTCGGGAAAGTAATCGACTTTCAGAATTACTTTGTTTCTGGAGTTGATTTGGTGATCGTAGTCGAGACCAAAAAGCAACTCAGGTACCCAGCGGTCGTCTGGTCCTCCAAATTCACGACTCGTACCGAGACCAAATCGAGTGCCTGTTGTAAGGGTCTTGGTACGAATAAATTTGTAAGCCAAACCGCTGTTGATAAATAAGCGAGAGTCGAACGCTTTAAATTCGTCATACTCGAAACCAGATTTCACGAACAACGACCAAGCACTTTCGCCGATGAAGTACTCGTAGTTGTAATACATTAAGGCGTTGTTTTGAGTCTCAATGCCATTGGTATTGGTTTTTTGAGCCGTGATTTTGAAGTCGTTCAAATCGCGTTTGGTTTTGCGATTCAGCACGATACCAGTCAGTAAGCTCATTGACTCGCTGTTGCCATCGGTTCCATTGATTCCAAGTTCAGCGCTATTACTCCAATCTTCGCCACGTATGAAAGTTAATGGCCACCTCCAGTAGGAATGCGGAGACTGAGATTGTTCTTCCATAATCACGATTTCCTCGCCCGCCGCTAAATCCTGGGAGAGGGCATCTTTCATGTCAGCGTTGCTTAAATCCTTAGCAGTTGAAATATTTGGCAGCGGTAAGACTTCTAAGGTTGGTGATGGTGGTACGGCAACTGGAGTCTGTGGTGGTTGCATCCCGGGAATGTAAAACGTATTCGCATTACCGTTGGAAGTGGTTGGGTATCCAGCAGGTAAAGCTGGAGTCATCGACTTCATTTGGGGCGTGGAGGTCGCTTGGCTACCCGAGGAATTCTGAGCTTTTGCTCCGGTCAACCAAGGTGGTGGTGACTGGATTGAGGGGAGTGGAGGTGGAGGTTTGGTGATCGGGGGGAGAGGAATAAGTGATGGGTTGTAGGGAGGCGTTGATGGGAGTTGATACTTTGCCTCTTGGTTGCGTAACCAGGGAGGGAGGTTTCCATCCGTTGACTGCGCCATAGAAGCCGTGCTGGTCAAGCAAAGCATGAATACGGCATATGAAATCACACGGAGCGTTGGATTCACTGTTGGCTCATCAGTAAAAAAATGAACAAGGAAGTACTGAGTGGGTTATTTCACAGGAATTTGGCAAAGAAATAGCTCTGGAATCGGCAAATGGTGAGGGTTGGTTTCGAACGCTCTTCCCGAACGGGTCTTTATCAAAGAGAAGGCTTTGCAGCAAGATGAAACGGGAGAGCCTTGGGGGCATTGGGGGGAATGGTAGTTTTGGGGTTTTTTGCCGTTGGATCGGCGACTTTTTCTTGTAGTGGAAGGCGGATCAATTCGTGGCTTGGTTTTTAATTTTCCGAGTTGCAGGATTACCAATCATTTCGGGACTAAGCTCCACCGAAACTGTTTTTGCGTGTAAAATCAGAACTGCGGTTTCGGCTCATTGGGCGAAAATCCAGGCCTTTCGGAAAAGTTGATTAATCTTCGGAAAATGGGTTTGTAGCTTTCATGTCGTCAACGGTTGATCCAAATGCAATTGATTCGGAAGGTTTTGGCCAGGAGGAGAAATCACTGGCTGGAGGTGGGGTTGGTCAGGTTCCATTTCGAGAAGTCAAGCCACTGTGGATCGGTAATGTCAAAGTAGATCCACCGATTTTGCAAGCGCCGATGGCTGGTTACACCAACTATGCTTTTCGTCAGATTGTCCGTGACTACGGCGGAGCGGGCTTACAGGCTACGGAAATGGTCAATGCTCGCGGTTTTGTATGGCTTGATGAGCACGAGTGTGAGCATCCCGAAAGGTTGTGGGGGGTACGCGATGAGTTTCGGCCGTTAGCGGTTCAGATTTGGGATAATGATCCCGATACGATGGCTAAAGTAGGACAACGGTTGGTCGAGGAATATCGGGTAAGCGTTGTGGATATCAATTTCGGATGTCCCGTAAAGCAGGTGACAGAGAAAGCGCATAGCGGCTCCTATTTACTTCGACATCCTGATCGCATGTCGAAGATCATCAGTCGCCTTGTTGAGGTTTGTAGTCCCACTCCGGTAACAGCGAAGATTCGATTGGGCTGCGCGCCGGACTGTATCAATGCGAATAGCATTGCCAGGGTGGTTGAGGAGTCCGGTGCATCGGCCTTAACGGTTCATGGTCGGACAGCTTCGCAGTTTTTCAAGGGTAGTGCGGATTGGGATCGCATTAGTGAAATCAAATCCCATTTGCGCAACATTCCTTTGATTGGCAATGGAGACCTTGATACTCCTGAGAAAGTTTTGCACGCGTATAGAACTTACAATGTGGATGGAGTGATGATTGCACGTGCATCGCTGGGAAGGCCATGGCTCTTTGCTCAGGCCGCCGCGGCGCTGCGCGGTGATCCAATCCCGCCAGATCCGACGCTGGAAGAGCAGCGCGACTGTATGTTGCGGCACTATGAACTTGTCGTTGAACGATTCGGCGAACGGAAGGGAACGCTATTAATGCGAAAGTTTGCGGCTTGTTACGCCCAAGGAAAGTACGGCGCGAGATTATTTCGTACGCATGTCCAGAACGTTGAAGATCGCGAGCAATTTCTAGCGGTAGTGAGAGACCATTTTCCGATTCGTTTCGCCAATGGTAGTGAAATCGTGGAAGAAGGGTCTTTGTAGCCCGAATCTTGGTTGGCTTTTGGTCGCCGCTGGATAGGTAAGTTAAGGGATTGAGCGGTTTAGGCCAAAGTTGCACTATAAAAACAGCCTCAATGTATGACATTTGAACAGTAGGTTCGTGCTTTTGCCTCTTGCGATACGGATGTGTTTGGGGCGACAATACAGTTGGGTAGGGTTGGCATCCTTGGCATCCCGCTGATTGACGTAATGCTGAGTGTTCTGCTGTCTGACTACCGCCTGCCGGATTTTCTAGCTTGTTTCCCTCCTCATGGAATTGGTTCGATGAAATATCTTTTGGCTCTTGGATGCTTGATATCGATCGTTGGGCTCAGTGTGGGTCTGAAGGCCGCTGAACCTGCAATTGCAGACTCGGACAAAGCAGAAAAGAGAATCGTTTTTCTGGCTGGGAATCCTAGCCATGACTATGGTTCTCACGAGCATTATGCAGGTTGCCGAATCTTGGCAGCTGCATTGCAAGACAATCTTAAAGGTGTCAAGTGCGAAGTGTATCGAGGTGGCTGGCCTGCCGATGATTCGGTGCTTGATGGTGCCTCGACTGTGATCATGTATGCCGATGGTGGCGGTGGTCATCCAGTGATTCCGCATCAAAAGAAGATGGCGGAATTGATGGACAAGGGCGTAGGGCTGGTCTGTATTCACTATGGTGTCGAGGTTCCCAAGGGAGAGCCAGGAAACAATTTTCTCAATTGGCTGGGAGGTTATTTCGAAACCGATTGGTCGGTCAATCCGCATTGGGTTGCCGAATATGTTTCTCTACCCAAGCATCCTATCACTCGCGGCGTGCCACCTTTCAAGGCCAACGATGAGTGGTACTTCCATATGCGTTTCCCGGAAGGAATGAAAAACGTCACTCCGATTCTCAGCGCCGTAGCTCCAGCTTCGACAATGGAACGTCCCGATGGTCCTCACTCCGGTAATCCTCATGTCCGCAAAGATGTCGCTGCAGGTATTCCTCAGCACATGGCTTGGGCATTTGAGCGTCCCAACGGGGGACGAAGTTTCGGTTTCACGGGTGGCCATTTCCACTGGAATTGGGGACGTCCTGAGATCCTAAAGCTCGTTTCTAATGCGATCGCATGGACCGCAAAGATTGAAATTCCAGAGGATGGTGTCACCGTTAAAATCCAAGGTGTGGATCAACTCAAAGAAGGTCAAGACGAGAAAGTTCCAAACAACTTCAACGCAGACGATGTTCGCAAGCGTTTTCAACTGACATCAACTCAAGGCGCCGAAGCAAAGCAAACGGCAAACGCTCCTAAGCCTCGAAAACTTTACGCTAGTCCTGTGGTTAACACTCAAACAGCAAACCATTCTGTTGCTGCTGACGTCGATATCAAAGGAGTCAAGAAACTCTTTTTAGTAGTAGGTGATGCGGGCGATGGTTTCTCCTGCGATTGGGCTGATTGGATTGAGCCAACACTGGTTGGAGCGAGTGGAACAAAGAAATTAACCGAATTGAAATGGCGCGACGCCTCGACTCAGTGGGGCAATGTCGCGGTCGGGAAAAACGCTGGTGGTGGCTCCTTGGCCGTTTCAGGTAAGTCCTATAGCGATGGGATTGGAACTCATGCCAACAGCGTAATTGCTTTTGAAATCCCAGAAGGATTCGACAAGCTGAAAGTACTATGCGGCCTTGATGAAGGTGGAACGAAACAGGGTAATGCGACCTCAGTGACTTTCTCGGTTTATGCAGATGCTGTTCCAGACATTCAAGCAGAACAGCGCAAGCAAGAGTCCGAAGTTCGTTCACCGGAGCGAGCTATCGCTGGCTTAGATGTCCACTCAGGATTAGAAGCTACGCTTGTTTCGAGCGAACCTGAATTGCTCAGTCTCACTAATCTCGATATTGATCATCGGGGCCGGGTTTGGGTTTGCGAGGTTGTTAATTATCGCGGTCACAACGGTAAACGTCCGCAGGGGGACCGAATTCTCGTTTTGGAGGACACGGACCAAGATGGCAAGTCAGATAAGTCAACGGTCTTCTATCAAGGCAATGAAGTGGACTCGGCAATGGGCATTTGCGTGCTCGGGAACCGCGTAATCGTCTCTGCCTCTCCGAACGTATGGATCTTCACCGATGAGAATGGAGACGACAAAGCCGACAAGAAGGAATTGCTTTTTTCCAACACAGGTCAGCCTCAGCATGACCACTCAGCGCATTCAATTGTCTTTGGCCCTGATGGAAAGCTTTACTGGAATTTCGGTAACACAGGTAAGGCGGTGCATGATGCTACCGGCAAGCCAGTGGTTGACAAAATGGGCAACACCGTAGTTGATAACGGAAAGCCCTACTTCGGCGGCATGGTCTTCCGCTGCGATGCTGATGGCTCAAACTTTGAAGTCCTCGGCCACAACTTCCGCAACAATTATGAAGCGGCGGTAGACTCCTTCGGTACGATTTGGCAATCGGACAACGATGACGATGGAAATCGTGCGACACGAATCAACTATGTCATGGAGTTTGGCAATTACGGTTATCGGGATGAATTGACTGGCGCAGGATGGCAAGCGGAGAGGACCGGTTGGGAATCTGAGATTCCGCAGCGTCACTGGCATCTCAATGATCCTGGTGTTGTTCCGACGATGTTGATCACCGGGGCCGGCTCGCCTACAGGGATTACCGTGTATGAAGGTAGATTGCTACCGGAAGTGTTTTGGGATCAGCCATTGCACTGCGATGCCGGTCCGAACGTAGTACGAGCCTACGTAACTTCTCCCGAGGGGGCAGGTTATTCAGCAAAGATTGAAAATCTTGTTGTCGGTGAACGTGATCGATGGTTCCGTCCTGCCGACGTAGCTGTTGCTCCAGATGGTTCGGTCTTTATCACGGACTGGTACGACCCAGGTGTTGGCGGGCATGCGATGGGTGATCTTGATCGTGGACGCCTCTTCCGAGTAGCGCCTCCAGGAACAAAGTATGTTGTTCCTAAATTTGACTTTGCAAAACTAGATGATTGCTTGGAAGCCCTCAAGAACCCTTGCCAATCCATTCGCTATATGGCTTGGCAGTCACTGCATAGCATGGGTGAAAAAGCAGAGGCTGGACTGAAGACTCTTTGGCAGGATTCCAATCCTCGAGTAAGGGCTCGTGCACTGTGGCTGCTCGGAAAGATTGAAGGTCGTGGAAAGCGTTACGTAGAAATCGGAATTGCCGATAAGGACGAGAATATTCGTATCACGGCGATTCGGCTCGCTCGCCAATTGGGCTTAGGTGTTAATGAGTTTGTTTCCCCTTTAGTGGATGACACCAGTGCCGCGGTTCGACGAGAGCTAGCGATTGCACTGCATGGCGATAAGTCAGAAGCAATGCCTGCACTCTGGGCAAAGCTGGCACAAAAGCATGATGGCAAAGATCGTTGGTATCTTGAAGCATTAGGTATTGCCGCTGAAAAACGTTGGGACGAATGCTTGGCATCATGGAAGACGCTTGTTGGTGATACTTGGAAATCTCCTACCGGCAAGCAAATCGTGTGGAGAAGTCGTTCCAATGACACAGCGAAGCTTCTTGTTGAACTACTTTCCGAAGAGAGTCTTTCCGATGAGGATTCGGCAAGATACTTCCGAGCACTCGATTATCAAGAAACGTCTCGTCGCGAAGCAGCGCTGAAAGAGTTGCTGGGCGATGTCAGCAAACCATAGGATTAAAAGGTAAATTGATTTGGCGCTAGGCATTGAGGTTCGTAGAGCTTCAATGCCTTTTTAGATTCGAAAGCTCTCTAAAGTTCTGAGACGTCGTATGTGTGGATTTAAGTGTTGCTTCAGACTCGTGTTGCTAACGATTTGCGTGGCTATTAAGGTAACCTTGGTTTCTATCGGTGATGAACCTGTTAATCCACTGCAAGCACGCCGTGATAAGATTATGGTAGAGGCATTGCTTCGGCTTCCCAAGGAGTCGGTTCCGAAGGATGAGAAGACATCCTTGCTTGTAAGCAGATTCCTTAAGCAATCCAAAGATGGCGCAACGATTATCAAGGTGGTTCGACATTGCGAACCTACCAATGCCAACGAGATTCTTTGGAGTTTTGCGAATTCGGAGCAGGCGACTGACTCAGCGGCTGTTGAGGCAGTAGGCTTGTTGCTCGAACGTGGTGGTAAGCAAGTTGTAGCGAAGTGGATCGAGGGGAATTTAGAAAACAATGAAGCTAACAGCATGCTTCAAAGAGTTGGATTGACGAATCGCATGGAATTGACGGAATTGCTGGCTCCCTTGGTCGAGAATGCGAAAGTTGCACCCGCCTTAGCTGCTACGGCTGCTCTCAGTTTATCGCGGAGTACCGCCGGACAGAAGGTATTGATTGATTTGGCCAAGGGTGGCAAGTTGCGAGGAGATGCGAAGTCTTTAGTTGCCTCTAGTATTCGAAATAGTTCGGACAAAGGAATTGCGGAAGCAGCGAAGGATTTATTTCCGTTGCCGATGAGTAAGGACCAGAAGCCTTTACCTCCCATCGACGAACTTGCTAAGAGAGTTGGTAATGCCGAGGGAGGAAAGAAATTGTTTACGGGGGTGGCCACTTGTGCGAACTGCCACGTGGTCCGCGGAGTAGGTAAGGGGGTTGGACCTGATCTTTCCGAAATCGGGAGCAAACTGACACGGGAGGCGATGCTAGTGGCGATTCTAGACCCTAGTGCTGGAATTAGTCACAATTACGAAACATTCGCCGTGCAGACGGATAGTGGGGAAGTGGGGACCGGGCTATTGGTTAGTCAGACTGAGGAAGAGATCATTTTGAAGGATGCACAAGGCATCGAGCGAAAGTATCCTCGCGAAGAGGTACTTGAGTTCAAAAAACAAGAGAAGTCGTTGATGCCAGAGAATTTGCATCACAATTTCGATGAACAAGGATTGGTTGATCTTGTCGAGTACATGCTCTCGTTAAAGAAAGAATAATTTTCTGGAAGCTCAAACCCACTACACGCAACGACTCAAAGTAATTCAAGAAAGTCGTTCTGAGTTAGAGACGCAAGATCGACTGCTGAGCAAACTGAGAGTCGTCTTATTCTTTTTTGCAGTAGCGCTGCTGTTCTACGGTTATGCGATTTCTCCGGCGGGCTTCCGGTGGGTCATCGCGGGATGGATCGTTGCCGGTCTGTTTTTGGTTGTCATAACCATGCACGAAATGGTGCGATTATCGCTTTGGGGATGCGATCAGAAGGGAGCTTTGTTTCAGAGATTACTAGCGAGGCTATCTCGAGACTGGGATTCATTTCCCTTTTACGACGTAAAACTAACGGATCGTGATCTTGCGACGGGTGACGATTTGGATGTGACAGGTCGTGCATCGCTCATGCATTGGCTTTGTTTTGCGGAAACGCAGCCTTCTAGAAATCTTCTATTGCAGTGGGTCATTGAGCCGCCCGATGTTTCTGAGATTCGGAAGAGACAGGCAGCGGTGCGGTTTTATTCTCAGCAAAATGAATTAAGAGAGAAGGTGTACAGTCTTAGTACCGAGGTAGCCGCAGGTACGGCTTCACCGGAAAAGTTTCTCTCTTGGGCTACGGGGCCTACATGGTTGGGACGGCGACCGTTTTTAAGAACGATCAGCTGGCTTGGATTACTTACGATCATCACTGGAATCACTTTGGTGTTTTGCGGGAGAGCCATTGGCCAGACTGTACCGCTGGAATGGTCCTTGGCGGTGATTGTTGGTGGTATCCTTCTTAACGTGATCGTGTGTGTAGGATATGGTTCTTACTTGCATGAGATTTTTCAGAGTATTTCCTCGCGACATCAGGAAATCGCGAAGTATCAGGAGTTAGTACGACTAATGACGCTGGGTACCCACGGGGGCTGTGATGAGAGTCTCCCCGTTATGGTTGCCGAGATGAAACATCAAATCGAAGGTGAACGCAATGCGTTAAAGGCTTTGGCGAGTTTGGATTGGCGTGTGCGATTCTCTGCGATCCGCCATAATCCGTTGTTTTTTATTCCCTACTTAATGTTGCAAGTACTTTGCGCGTGGGATTTCAGATCGCTTGAGGTTTTGGAACGCTGGAAGATCCTGTATGGGAAAGACGCGTCAGGTTGGTTTTCGGCGCTGGCGAAATTTGAAGTTCTTTGTTCTCTTGCTGCGGTTCCATTCGAGCATCCTGACTGGTGCCAACCTAGCTTTAGGGACGACAATCGCGCCATTCTTTCGGCGAAGGGATTAGGACATCCGTTGCTCAGGAACGCTCAGCGTGTTTGTAACGACATAGAGTTTACGGAAGACAAACCGCTGTGGATGATCACCGGCTCGAATATGTCTGGGAAGAGTACGTTTTTGCGAGCCTTGGGGATAAACATTCTACTTGCGCGGACGGGTTCGCCAGTATGCGCACAAGAATTTGAAATGCCCCCGATCGTATTGGCTACGAGCATCCGAATCCGAGATAGTCTTGATCAGGGAATATCCTATTTCATGGCGGAGCTTAGAAGACTACGTTCGGTAGTCGATATCAGTGAGGAATATGCGAATTCGACTTCCTATCGGGTTTTGTTCCTGCTCGACGAAATCATGCAGGGAACCAATAGTCGAGAACGTCATATTGCTGTCGGACATGTCCTGAGTACTTTGTTGGGGAACAATGCATTTGGGGCGGTAACAACTCATGACCTGGATTTGGTATCTCATAGTAAGTTAGTAGATCGCTGCGAGGTCGTCCATTTTCGGGAAACCTTTGAGTTGAAAAATAGCGAGCGACGTATGACTTTCGATTATCGGATGCGTCCTGGTCCCACACCAACCACCAACGCCCTCAAGTTACTTGCTTTAGTGGGATTAGGGGATTTGACAGGCGACAGTGAATCGTAGGTTGGTAGACAGTAGCAGGGCCGATCGTCAGGAATAGAGCGTTTTGAAGTAGATTGTATTTTGAGCCAGAATCATCCCACGATTTGGTGACAAGAAGAGGCTAATGGCGACCAATCTTAACGACCAAAAAAGAGCAGACCAAGATAAAGAAGCGTTGTCGCTTGACTCATTGGAGCAGGCGGTGCTTCCGCGTCGTCGACTAAGATTGGGGTGGCGCGCAGCGATCATACTCTTTTCCCTAACAGCGATTACGATGTTTTGGGCGGGCGTTTCGAATTGGTTGCCAATCGCACCGCTTACTGTATCTCAATATTGGGGAAGCCTGATGCCCGCACGGCAAGTGATCCTTGCGCACTGGAGCGACGGCCTAATCTATACGATCGCGACATTGAGCATTCTGCTTGCGCATGAAATGGGGCATTACCTCATGACATTAAAGTATAAGGTTCCCGCGACTCCTCCCCTTTTCCTACCGATGCCGCTTTCACCGCTTGGAACTTTTGGAGCAGTGATTGGTATGGATGGTCGACAGGCGGATCGTAGGGAAGTATTTGATATCGGTATCGCTGGCCCGCTGGCAGGTTTAGCTGTAGCAATTCCTATCTTGATCATTGGCGTAATGACGCCGACCAGTCGCTCACCGCTCAGCGAGAATGGTTTTGCTATAGGACATCCTTTGGTCATTCAGTGGATCGCAGATTGCTTTCGCGAGGGGGGAGCGGGAAGTTTGCCGAGCATTAATAGTGAAATCAATCCATGGTTGATGGCTGGCTGGACGGGCCTATTAGTGACAGGCTTAAATATGGTGCCGATGGGGCAACTTGATGGTGGACACGTAACGTTTGGGTTGATCGGACCCAAGAGCGTGTGGATTGCTAGATTGTTTCTGTTACTGGCAATTGGATTTATGATTTACTCACAACAGGCAGTTTTTATCTTGATGCTTGTCTTGGTTGTGATTTCTGGATTGCGTCATCCTTCGACTCGCGATGATTCCGCCACGCTCACGCCAGTGAGGTTTCTAATTGGTTGGCCGAGCCTGTTGCTCCCATTTATTTGTCTTCCCTATCGGCCTATCACCGTCTTGTAGTCGACAAGCTTTGAATCGCCCTGCTCGTTGGAGTTCTGCTATCGTTATTGGGGTTATCTCTGCGCAGGTTGCTGCCTTGGAGAGATGTAGCGAAGCTGCTATCGGGAGCTTAGCTGTACTGAGAGCAAGGCGAAAAGCATACCGGTTAGTAGACCACCAAGATGGGCAAGATTGGCGATAGGCCCAAGCGCGCCGGTGAATCCCATTACAAGCCAAGCTAACATCAAGACGACGGAGGAGGTGGGCATTGCCATACCAAATTCCGGCCGCAGGGATGTTTTGACCCAGAGAAAACCAAATAGGCCGAATGCAATTCCTGACATCCCGGCAAAAATCGGATTTCCGAAATACTGTTCGGGCATTAGTCCTTGCAGCAGGTTAGGGATGATTGCAGTTAGAAAAATGATGAGTCCGTAGCGCCACGGACCTTCCATCCGTTCGATGAGTCTTCCTAACTGAATGACCGCGAGCATATTGAACAATAAATGCATGGCATGCAGATGCAGAAAAACCGGAGTTACTGCGCGCCATAACTGACCTTTTTTGAGACTGATTGCTGGATCAACGTTCTCCTTGCCAACTTTTTCCGCTTCAGCGATGTAATCGTTTTGATCGACGAAGAGCATTTCTTTGACAAGCGTTTTGCCAAGACTGTTATTTGCTCCTGGGTCACCGAAATTGCTGATCAAGGAAACGATGGTTGAGATGATTACGAGCGTCAGTGTGATCGGAGGAGGCCATCCGCTGGCGACTTGAGTTCGATACGTTACTTTCTTTATATTCTTCGCAGCAGTCTGTTTCTGTCGCGTTTCTTGACGAAGTAGGTTCTCTGCCTTTTTCAGACTTTCCTCATAGACTTTCAGATCGCTTGCAGCGCGGTACTGTTCCAATTCATGTCGAGCTTTGGGGACTTGGTCTTCGTCGCAGACCCAGATCTCGAAGACATCAGAGGCGCCGGCTTGCGGTTCAACTACGGTACGTATTCGCTGAGAAAAGAGGTAAGCTACAAATAACTCCGCCCGTGGTCTTCCTTCGAGCGTACCGATCAGTCGCATAAGCTGTGTCCATTCCGAACAATAGTAGAAAGTTTGCGTACCCGGAGATTGTAGGGGGTGGGTGGCTATTTTTCGAGGAGTCAACTCGAAGAGTTATCATGTAATTGGGCTTAACTCCGGCATCGAAAAAAATGTAGCTCTCAATTTGTCCCCCCGAAGCCTACAGGAATTAGTGGATTTTGCGGTATTTTTTGTTGTAGCCAAGCGGCCAGAGAAGTCAGTCGATCTTCTCCCCAATACCGAGCTGTTAGCTTGACAGGCCATGGTCTTGGATGAGGTGAACCTGGCATTTGGCCAATGGTCACGATCATGCTGGGGTGTCCTGTGAGGTTCGTTAGCAACAAGTCATCGCTACCGATCATAACATCGAAACCTCGGTAAAAGGCTTCCGCTTCCCGCACCAGTTCCGTTCGCAAACGACTACAACGCAGATAATGGACCGCCGGAACGAATTGCCCCTCGCGGAAGATATTTGGCCAAGCTCCCAGTCCGCGTGTCTTATCGCTGCGAATCAAATCATCAAAACTTGTAGCACATTCGACATCGAGTGCGGTTAGCATGGCACCTAGCGGAAATCGATCAGGTAACTTGACGCTGACAATCTCTGCTCCGGCTGCGCGAAGGGCGTCTACGCATTGTTTCTCACCATCGGTCAACTGATTTTCAACGGTAGCAATCCGCCAATTATCAACCGGTTTATCGAATGGATAGTTGAAGCTGCTTGCGCAAGTTGAAGGATCTTTAGGGTCGTGACCCATGATGGCGGCAAGCACTACCGCGCAGTCCTCTGCCGTTCTTGCAATGGGTCCGATCTTGTCCATGCTCCATGAAAGTGTCATGCAGCCGGCTCTCGAGACGCGTCCAAAGGTGGGGCGTAGGCCTGTGACATGACAGCGTCGGCAAGGGGAAATGATGCTGCCCAACGTTTCACTTCCAATCGCGAATCCGCAAAGTCCAGCAGCAACCGCTGAGGCTGAACCGGCAGAAGAACCGCTGCTACCTTGTCTAGGACTCCATGGGTTGCGCGTCGTCCCTGCGAACCATTCGTCTCCCATCGCTAATGCGCCCAGCGATAACTTGGCGATTAAGATCGCACCCGCGGATTGCAGCTTCTCTGCCACCGTGGCTGTCTGAGAACGCACTTGGTCGCGATAGGCAGGGGCACCCCAGGTCGTGGGCCAGGGAGGGATAGCGATAAGATCTTTTGCGCCGTAGGGGATCCCATGCAGCGCTCCTCGATCTTTACCAGCTGATAACTCACGATCCGCTTCAGCAGCAGTTGCAAGCGCATGGTCATCAAGCCGATGAACAACGGCTTGAAGTACCGTGTCGAAGCGGCTAATCCGTTTCAAATAAAGCTTCGTGAGATCAACGCTAGTTATTTTCCCATTTCGCAGCCATTGTCCAAGTTGGGTGATGGAAGCGAAAGCGATATTTTCTTCGTTGAGCTTTTCAGGGAAAGTAGTGGTTGGAGCCGTTGTTTTAACAGAGATTTTGTCATTCACTTCAATCGCAGTGGTCGTTGTAGAGGGACCTGAGCGTTCGTCGTTCGAAGGTATTATGAGATCGTGGGGACGAAAAACCATCGCCGGGGGGATGTCGGCATCGATCGTGATATTGCGAACTTGTTTTTGGTTGTCGACTTGCTGCTGAAGGCTTTTTACAAGTTCCTCCTGTTGCTCTTCGGGCAGGTCAAGCTGAGTAATCCAGGCAGCTTCTGCTACCATCTCGCGAGTAACGGTATTGGAGGCGGCCGCTTGGGAAGCCAAGCAGCGTTGGAATGAGAGCGATCCAATACCGAGAGCCGAAAGGGCTTGCAGCCATCTGCGTCGGTCGAGCGACATTGTCATAGACCTCAAGATTTGTTTGTCTTTGCTGGATGAAAATCTCACCTTGTTCGATCAACTTGGATCGCTAATTCTATCGTAAGGCCCTCATCCCCCATAGTCGTGGATTGCTCCTCAACAGAACGCTCTTAGGGTGCCCGTTGAATTTGGGGCAGTTTTACGTCAGAGGCTCGGTAGACGATGGTGCGTGAACATATTCGCTTTTGTTTCGTTAGGATCTGAATCCGAGGTCTGGGATCGCGGAAAGGTCAGAGGCGATTGGATGATTGTCATGTTCAGTAAAGGGGGGATTTTTTTGGAAGATCCGTGGGTCCCTGGAGGCAGTGAAAAGAGGAAAATAGTATTATGGGATCGCGTAAGACAGGGCCAAACTTAAGAACCCTGGTTGGTGCACAAAATACAAGTGGTCTTCATGTGCTGGTAGAGTTTTACTCGCGGGCACGAAAGATTAGTTTTCGTTAAAAGGTGGTTTGCAATGCTTGTTCGCGTTGATTCCTTCGTTCGCTTATCACTTTTCCTAATCTGCATATGCTTTGCGTCGACCGTCTGGTCGGCTGGAAGCACTCGCACCATAAACTCGAATGACTCGGCGAGGCCGAACATTCTTTTGATTATTACCGATGACCAAGGTTACGGGGACATCGGTTTCAATGGCAACTCGGTGATCGAGACTCCCGCCCTTGATCGACTCGCGCAGCAAAGCGTTCGTTTGACCAACTTTCATGTCGATCCCACCTGTGCAGAAACCCGAGCAGCGTTGATGACCGGTCAATACTCGATGCGAGGTGGAGTTTGGCATACGGTGATGGGCCGAAATCTTTTAAGCACTAAGAGTTGGACTCTCCCGCAAGCTTTGCAAGATGCTGGTTATAAGACAGGGATGTTTGGCAAATGGCACTTAGGTGACAACTCTCCCTATCGCCCATGGCAGCGCGGTTTTGGAGAAAGCTTGATTCATGGCGGCGGTGGCGTCGGTCAGGTTCCGGATCATTGGGGCAATGACTACTTCGATGATGTTTATTTGCACAACGGACGACCTGAGCAGCAAAACGGCTACTGTTCCGATGTGTTTGGCCGAGCTGCTGGTCAATTTATTTCAGATCATAAAAATGAGCCATTCTTCTGTTACTTAGCATTCAACGCTCCACATGATCCTTATAACGTCGCCGAGGATTATCGCAAAAAGTATCTCACCAAGAACGTCGCCGAACCGATGGCGTCGTTCTATGGCATGATCACCAATATCGACGAGAACATCGCGAAGCTGATGAAGTTACTCGATGACGAAGGGCTCGCTGAAAATACTATCGTTGTTTTCATGACAGACAACGGTACGGCAGCTGGCGTAAACAGCAATCCTGTCAACGATCAATGGGCGGGGTTTAATGCTGGGATGCGCGGCACCAAGGGAACCGTGTACGAAGGTGGCCATCGCGTTCCTTGCTTTATTCGATGGCCAAAAGGATTTAAGAGCGATATTGATGTCAATCAACTGACGGCTCATTTTGATCTCATGCCTACCTTACTTTCGCAGTGCAAAGTAGGGCTACCTGCATCGTGGGATCCAGATGGTCGAGATTTGTCGGGATTGTTATCGGGATCCAATAAGGAGTGGACAGAACGCACCATCGTTGTGCATTCCCAGCGAGTTGAGCATCCCGAAAAGAGTCGCAAGTTTGTTGTGATGGATGAACGTTGGCGAATGGTTGGAAGTGAGCTGTACGATCTTTACGCAGATCCCAGCCAAACAACGGATGTCGCCAAGAATAATCCAGAAGTCGTTCTTCGACTGACCGAACAGTACGATCAGTTTTGGGAAAGAGCCTCTAAGGATATCAAGTCGTATCAATACATCTCGATCGGTGAAAAGGCTGGTGAAGAAACCTTTTTGACAGCCATGGATTGGCACGGGCCCGCTCCAATCGCTTACCAAAGCCAACTCCAAAAGGATCCAATCACCAACGGTGCATGGGCGATCGATGTGAAGAAGGAAGGTAATTATCGCTTCCGCTTGCGACGTCGTCCCGATGGAGTAGAAAAGCCACTCGGAGCATTGCGAGCAGAAGTTAAGTTTGGCAAGTTTCAGATGTTTAAAGTTATTGATCCCAATGTATCGGAAGTGCAGTTGGATTTAAGGCTGCCAGTCGGAACTGGTATGTTGGAAACGATTCTTGAGCCTGAGGATAGCAGTACCGATGTAACCGGAGCCTACTATGTTTACGCCAGTCTCGGTGGAAGAGCTTCTGAACCACCACCGCCTGGTCCTCCGCAAGCCGCAGGCTTAGGACAAAAGCCAGGCCTGAATCCCAAGCAAGAGTTTCGCAACGATGATCGGCCGCCTACTGCAACAACTCAAACCATCGATTTTTGTAGTTCTGTTCTGCCGGAGTCAAACAATACATCGGTTGAGTCCGAGCACGAGAAACCAACGGACAACTTATTTCAATCCGGTGAGCGAGTCGCTTGGTTAGGAGCGACTTTGGTGGAACGTATGCAATGGCGAGATGAGTTGGAAACCATTCTTGTTGCGCGAACGGCTCCACTGGGCGTCACGTTTCGCAATGTTGGCTGGAGTGGCGATGAAGCAACAGGTCGCGCCCGAGCTGTTTTCGGCGGAGCTGAGGAGGGTTACCAACGGCGCATCAAAGACTTGGCTGCAGCTAAACCTACTCATGTTCTGGTGTGCTACGGTATCAATGAGTCATTCGATGTTAGTTTGACCGGTGATACTTTCCGTCAGCAAATGAATCGTCTTTTGGATGACCTTACCAAAGCAGGTTATCGAATTACCTTGTTGCTGCCTCCCAGCTTTGGTGCCGAACAAAGTGAGCCGCGTCTTCAAGCATATTTGCAGAGACGTCCGATGATCACCGGCGTTTTGGAAAGTATTGCAGAAGAGCGAAAGTTGAAGACATTCGCCTTGCCAAGTATTCCTGCTGATTGGACCAGCAATGGAATTCATTTAAATGCCGCAGGTTATTCCCAGTATAGTCGCTTGGTCGCTGATCTACTGATACCGAGCAAGTGTCAGTTGCAACTGGATCGAGAAACCGCAATTGTCTTAGACGTTAGCGATGAAGGCTCCAAGAAGAGCATCGCCGTCGATCAAAATGGCTGGGTTTTGCAACCACAAAACAGCGAAGGTAAGTCGTCCTGGAAATGGATCGAGAAGGCCGATTGCTTGCCGTTGCCCATGGCTGTCGTAGGTGAAGAGATCCCGGTCGAATCAGACGGCTTTTACGGGCACACTGTCAAAGTGAAGGGATTAAGCGATGGGCTTTACTCTCTTGCAATCAACGGTCAGGAGGTTGGACGAGGTGAAAGTAAGCAGTGGCAAGAAGGGGTCGTTTGCAAGGCTCCTGGTAGCCAGCAACAAGTCGAGAAACTCAGGAGATGGCTGCATCGAAAGAACGAGTTGTTCTTCCATCATTATCGACCGCAGAATGAGACCTACCTGTTTTTGTTCCGTAAGCATGAACAGGGGAATAATGCCGTTGAAGTCGATCAATTCCCTCCTCTTATTGAGCCGATTGAAAAAGAGATCGCTCTACTCAGCAAGCCAGCGGAGTATCAATGGTCGTTAGAGAAAGTGAAGTAAGCAACATCAAGTTACTGATATCAGTGATTCACTGGTAACAAGTCGCATAGGTTGCTTTCTTTCACTGTAATGTAGTCGTTTGATTCATCGTTTACAGATGAGTTCACTTGGCGAATTATTCCGGCGGACTACTTTTTGGTTACAGCGTTGTTTTTTGAAAAAGGTACCAGTCATGCAAAAAGTTCCTGCTGCTTCAAACGCACCACTTAAAGTGTTGCTCGGTGCGTTCCTGTTGTTGGTAGGTTCGTTTTTGGTTGGACTGGACTCGGTTGTTGTCGGTGCGGAACCGCAGGCTGCAACGGTGAATCAATCCGAAACGGCTTCTCAAGATGCTGCGATTGAACGGGAGTCGTCCAAAGATTCTCCATCCGTGGCGAAGGAATCGACTACTCCGACTTCTGCAGAGCCTGAGGCAAAGTCTTCCGCTGTTGCATCTCCAACCGCACCTGATGCCAAGAAAGAGCCAGAGATCAGCGGATGGATGGGAACTGTTGATAGTATTTTCGGAAAGCTCGTAGTCGAGCCTATGGAGACGATTCTGTTTTTTGATTTTGGCACTAAATCTTTGGTAGGCGCCTCGGTTCCTTTTGTCGTCTTGTGGTTGTTGTTTGGCGGTGTTTTTCTGACGATCAAGATGGGATTCGTGAACTTCCGAGGATTCTGGCATGGCATTCAGTTAGTGAGTGGGAAGTTTGACGATCCCAACGAGCCAGGCGAGGTTTCGCACTTCCAAGCACTCTCTTCGGCGCTTTCCGGTACCGTTGGTCTCGGAAATATTGCAGGGGTTGCAGTCGCTGTAGGAGTCGGTGGTGCGGGAGCAACGTTTTGGATGATTTTGTGTGGACTGTTGGGAATGACCAGCAAATTCTCTGAATGCTCGCTGGCAGTGCTTTATCGTCGAGTTGGTGCGGATGGAACGGTGCTTGGCGGCCCGATGGTGTATCTCAAGGATGGACTTGAAAAAATTGGCCTGGGTAAACTCGGTGGTTTTTTATCGGTAGTATTCGCCATCCTTTGCATCGGTGGCTCCTTTGGCGGAGGAAACTCATACCAAGTTGTTCAATCGCTGAATGCCATTAAGACCGATCCCAATTTAACAATCTTGCAGGATTATCCATGGATCTACGGATTGATCATGGTGGTTGCGGTTGGGGCGGTGATCATCGGTGGTATTAAATCGATTGGCCAGGTCGCGGGGGCGATTGTTCCATTCATGTGCCTAGCCTACATGGCCATGGCCTTAGCTATTATCGGTTTGAATTACGACAAGATTCCCTGGGCGATTTCTCAGATCTTTATTGGAGCTTTCACGCCTGCTGGAGTTGCTGGCGGGATTCTCGGAGTGATGGTGCAAGGAGTAAAGCGGGCTGCATTCTCCAATGAAGCGGGGGCTGGTTCGGCAGCCATCGCGCATTCGGCGGCTAAGACCGATCGACCGATGAGCGAAGGATTCGTGGCTCTACTTGAACCCTTTATCGATACGGTGGTTGTTTGTACGCTCACGGCTCTGATGGTAGTGATCACTGGTCTGGCTAATGATCCGCAAGCACAAGCAATGGCTGCCCAGAGTCGAGGAGCGGAAATCACGCTCATGGCTGTCACGCAAAACCAAAGCTTCCAGTGGTTTAAGTATGTCCTCTATGTGGCCGTGATTCTCTTTGCGTACTCGACCTGTATCTCATGGTCTTATTACGGAGAACGTTGCTTTGTTTTCCTTTTTGGTAATCGATCCTCGATGCTTTACCGAGGGCTATTTCTATTCTTCACTTTCCTAGGTTCGATCGTCTCTCCGACGAATATTTTGAACTTCAGCGATATGCTTATTCTGTCGATGGCCGTTCCAAACTTGATTGGTGTGTTTTTACTCAGTGGCGTTATCCGGAAAGAGATGGATTCGTACTGGAAAAGCTATAAGGCGGGTGAGTTGGACCGGCACAATTCCTAACTTGACGCGATTGTTTTCAGTCTCAAGGCTGTTGAAAGGGAAAACTTCAGGCCTCTCAGCGCCTAGAAGCATGATTTTTCATGCATTTGAAGTAGACGGACTAGTAACACTCTTTTCTTCTTTCGTGCGATAGGTCTTTTTAGAGATGCTTGAAATCAATTGCCCAAACTGTGGAAAAGCTTACCGAATCTCGGAAGAACATCATGGGAGAGCGTTTCGATGTAATGCCTGCCAGCAGAAGTTTACAGCCTCCTCACATGCTAACTCCTCGGTCATCGAAACGATTCAGCCATCGCTTGGCAAGACGAACCGTATGGCCGATGAAATCGACTACGAAATCTTTGGCGAAGATATTCAATTTGCGGAGATAGTGCTCGATCCAGGAGAAACAGTGATTTCAGAGGCCGGTAGCATGATGTACATGACCGCTGGAATCAAAATGGAAACTGTCTTTGGCAATCCGTCGGCGGGGGCCGAAGGGTTTTGGAATAAAGTGGTAACCGCGGGTAAGCGAGCTTTGACGGGTGAGTCGCTTTTTATGACCACCTTTACCAATCGGAATCCAGGTTCACGTGAAATGGTTGCCTTTGCCGCACCTTATCCTGGCCGAATCGTACCAATGCATTTGGATAAGCTGGGGGGAGAGATCATCTGTCAGAAAGATTCCTTTCTTTGCGGAGCCAAGGGGATTCAAATTAACATTGCTTTTCAGCGAAAAATAGGTATCGGCCTCTTTGGTGGAGAGGGCTTCATCATGCAGCGACTCAAAGGTGATGGTATCGCTTTGATTCACGCCGGAGGGATGCTTATGCACCGAGACCTTCAAGCAGGAGAGCGACTGTTTATTGATACAGGTTGCCTAGTCGCCTTAACTCCAACGGTCACTTATGACATTCAGTTTGTGGGTGGGTTTAAGAACACATTATTCGGCGGGGAGGGTTTGTTCCTAGCCAATCTGACGGGGCCTGGCCGTGTTTGGCTGCAAAGCTTGCCGTTTTCTAGATTATCGGGACGAATCATGGCCGCTGCGTCTGGACGTGGTGGGGGTAGCAAAGAAGAGGGTTCGGTCCTCGGTGGCTTAGGGAACTTACTCATGGGGGACTGAGATTGACCGAACTTCCGCTGTTTACCGGTGGTCAATTCGCTCTCAAACCGTTAACCTGTTGGTTACATTCAGGTGGTGAAACCAACATTTTCACGTGGGCAAGCGGCGGGCGTTCATGGGGCAGACAACCTACAAAGACAGCGGTGTCGATTTAGAGCTTTACGAACAGGCGATGGAGCGACTTCCACGCTGGATGCACCGAACCTTTTGTCCGAGGGTACTGCGTAACGATGGTGGATTTGCCGGGCTCTTCAGTCTCGACTTTGGTGGAAGCCTCTTTTCTCGCAAATATACCGATCCAGTTCTCGTCTCGGGAACCGACGGTGTCGGAACCAAACTGAAAGTTGCTCAACTCGTCGGTCGTCACTCAAGTATTGGTATCGATCTGGTGGCGATGTGCGTCAATGATATTCTCTGCTGCGGTGCAGAACCTCTTTTCTTTCTCGACTATGTTGCGATGTCACGAGATAACCCACCGTTGCTCGAAGAGATCGTGCGTGGAATCAGCGATGGGTGTGTCGATGCGGGTTGCGCCTTGCTCGGTGGTGAAACGGCAATCATGCCTGATGTCTACCATGGAGACGACTACGATTTGGCGGGTTTCTGTGTAGGTGTTGTGGATCGTCCTGAGGCCATCACCGGCAAAGAAATTCGGCCGGGCGATGTGGTCGTCGGTGTTGCATCCTCGGGCGTTCATTCCAACGGATACAGTCTTGCTCGGAAAATTGTGTTTGAGAAAGCTGGTTTGAAGGTTGAAGACACGGTAGAAGAATTAGGAACGACGGTGGGCGATGCATTGATTCGGCCCACCGTTATCTATGCTTCACTGGTCCGCAAGGTCTTGATGCACTACCGAGTGAAAAATGTCATACATGGAATCGGTCATATCACCGGTGGCGGCTTGCTAGAAAACACAGAACGAATTTTGCCACCGAATGTTGATCTGGTCTTTAAGGAAGCGTGGGAAATCCCGCAAGTGTTTCGCTGGTTGCAACGTCTCGGTGAAGTACCTACTGCGGAAATGTTCCGCGTCTTTAACATGGGTGTTGGCTTAACGTTTATCGTTAGTCCGTACTATGCTCAAGCCGTTCTCGACATGGTAAATGAATCCGGCCAGCAAGGCTGGATCATAGGGGAAGCCAAAGAAGGGACAGGCAAAAGCCGTTGGGCGTGAACCTGTTAAAACGCGACCTAATTCACGCACAGGGAATGTCTGCTTAAAGAGTCTTCAAGTCTCACTAGGGTGTCGCAATCCCAGTCCAGTGTGCTAGGTTGAGATCAGTGGTCTGTAGATCTTCGAAATCGAGTTCATGTACCGAATTTTTGCCTGAACGCTGGATCACGTAAACGAGACTCTGCAGCAATCTCTGGATTTTCTCTACAATTTGAGCCTGTTGTGGATTGGCTTTGGGGGTTGATGAGGCGAGTCCTCCAAAGGTTCCACCCATTTGATAAGACGGTGTGGCTGGGGCTGGTTTCAGCATCGATAAAGCTGCAGATTGGCAGCACCAGCAGTTAGCACCCAGGGCAAACAGCTTTGGAAAATCCACCGCTGCTTCTATAGGGCAATCGACGATCAGTGTGGTAGTAAGAGCTTTGGCTTCCTGTAAAGTTCGACGAGCAGTTGTAAGAGCGATCGCTACGTCGGTTGTCGGAAAAATCTCGCGATCCTGATCCGATAGCGGATTGAGATTCCATTGCAAAATAATGAAATCGGCTGCTGCCGAAATCGCCAGCATCACATCTTCCGCTACATGGCAGGAGTTTATTACCAAGCCAATTGGAGTTCGGTTGCCGGTAATCTCGCGAAGCATTTGTAGACGCGATTTTAATCGAGCAGCATCGGGTACATCGATTGGCCACGGAAGATGGCTGTCAGCTGTCGGAGTCTGTCGCAACGCTAGTGAGTTACCAGCTCGCTCACTGGTTAAGTTCACTTCGATTAAATCCGAAAGCTCTAGCTCGGAAGCCATTGGACAAGAATCGGTCCATACCTGCGCAATTCTTGGTGGTACCGATATGGCCGGTAACTGCTCCAGCAACGAAATGGGGGCAGAAACAGCGATTCCAAGTTGACGAGCAGCGGTACAAATCGCCGTGCAGGTCTCTCTTGAAAATTGCGACCAAGGAATCTGTCGCAACATGAGTGGTGACTTTAGTGAGAGGCCCTTCTGGCCAAGCACCTTAAAAGGAAGCTCGAGCGACGGAGGGTTCCCAAGTGCAAGCCGACTCATCGCAGCAGCAGGGGGAAATTTCCAGCTCAGTTTGCTTAGGTGAGAAGTCGGCATGGTGAGGATACTTTCAGGGTTCCAGCACTTTCAATGAACTAATTCGCTATCGATCGCAATTTTCCGAAAGTCTTTGACGTTAGCCTGTAGTCCTGAGTTAAGAAGTAACAAGCCAATACGCAACTTATCGGACTCCTTCAGTCGCTGTTCGGTAACATGGCCAGCTAATGACTCTACAGTTCCTTGGACGTAAATCGTGCCGCCGGTGGAACCCCATCCTACCTGAGGTCCCATATTCCCCAAGATCATCATGGTACCGGAATTCATATACATTCCAGCATAAGCTCCTACGGAACCTCCTACGACGATGTCAGCGCCCCGAAGTCCTGCACCGCATCTAGCCCCCGCATTTCCTTTGACAACAATTAAGCCACCACTAGCCATGGCTCCCAGAGCAAAACCCGCGTTTTTGCCAATGGTCACCACACCTGACTCTAACGAATGGCCCGCACCTGCATCGGCGTTGCCGCTTAAATACACATCTCCATGATGCAAACTGCAAAAGCAATAGTTACCCGCGGTACCGTCCACCTTCAGTTGCATTTCTGGGATACGAACTGCGATCGAATCTTGTTGGGAAAGACCGGATATCTTCACCCTAGGCAGGTCGCCCTCTGACGTGACAGAACGCAAGAACGCGTTGATTTCATCGCTGTTCTTACCCATCGCATCAAAAATAAAGTCGGGTTGATCACCTGCCACAAACAAACTCCACAATGCCCGCGAAATAGACTCTTTTCATAATCTTATTCAAACAATAATTTATGCCAACTCGGAGGTAACTTATCAAGGATTTCAATGTCGCGATAAGGAGTGCTACGTCGCACTCCAGCTTGAAGAACCCACTTTGCCATCTTGGCTAAGCCTTCTGGCAGTGAGGTATCGCCGAGAATATCTCCGAAAACCTCATGGCTCAGAGAATGGTCGGCAAAGGCGGTTTTAACTTCTAGGCGGCTTGGTAAATGTTCGACCTGACATGGTTTTCGCATTGTGGCTGCGACGTCGGCAGCGAGGTCGATCACTGAAGTTACGGCATCCGATCCTAAATTGAAAACTCGATTTCTCGCCTCAGATAACAGCGGTGCAACAACCATCGCTCGGGCAATGTCACCGGCGTAGGTGAAGGCTCTTGTCTGGAGACCATCACCGAAGATCGGCATCGGACGATCTTCAAGCAAAGCTCTCATGAAGATACCAACGACATTTCGGTAAGGATCTCCCGTATTTTGAAACTCGCCATAGACGTTATGGGGGCGCAGTATCACAAAGGGTAGCCCGAACATTTCGTGGGCGGCATGCAAGTCCATCTCGACCGCATATTTGGCAATCCCGTAAGGGTCAGCCGGAGTCGGTTTAACCGATTCTCTCATGGGTGGACGCTGTTCGCCATAAACGGCGATCGAACTCGTGAAAACAAAACCCTTAGCAGCATTCTTGACCGCCGCATTAATCAGATTGACACTTCCCAAAACATTGTTGGTGTAATTGTAACGCCTTATGAAATGGCTGAGTCCTTCAGCAGCATAGGCAGCGAGATGGTATACCAATTCGAATTTGTTTTTTTCAAAGAGTGAATCGACCAATCGATCATCGGCAACCGATCCTTCGATCAAGTTAATTCGATGGTCAATCGGGATATTGTCCTTAAATCCACCTGAAAGATCATCTAGCACGCAGATCTTTGTCTCAGCAAATGCAGGCTCAAGCAGCATCGCGCGAAGCAGATGAGCGCCGAGAAAACCAGCTCCACCTGTTACCAAGACATTGCGGATAGGAAAATCACTGCTAATACGTCTCATGTTCAGCACCCAAAATGTGACAGTCTTGCCATCGCTGTCAACACAAACAACCTCGCACCATTGTACTCAACTTTAGCCGCTGTATTCTCGCGAAACATCGTCTAGTTTACCGCTTTCTAGCAATCACAGTCAGTCGTCCGGATAATCTAAAGCAACTGAGTAATTGTGCTATCGGCGTTAAGAAAACTCGCAAAGGAAATGAAAGCCCATTGTGATACTGTTGCATAAGCCAACCACTCCGGGCAGCCTGTTTCTGGATTTGAGCCTGTAATTTCTGTTTTGAAAAACAGAAGGAGCGAAGCGTCATCAGTACAGCCTTTAAGGAGCCAAACCAGTATTGCAAATTTGGTTGATGGATGATGCGGATTTCCTCGAATCCTGCATCGGAGAGCAGTTGCCTCAATCGCTTCGGTTCAAAGTGTTGGAAATGTCTAGGGCCATCATAGCCCACCCAGTATCGGCGAAACAAACGGCGATCGAGCGAAGCGTGATTGGGTACGCTAAAGACAAGGATACCATTTGGCTTCAGCCAGCGATGAAAGGTCTTCAAAGCATCCTGAGGAAATGGCAAATGTTCCAATACCATCCAAGAAAACACTGCATGAAATCGCTCAGGCGCGGACTGATAATCCTGCAGACTGCCACACCATACGTCGACCCCCTGGGTATGCGCTCTTTCGGCTGCAGCTGAGGAGGGCTCGATGGCTTTCATTCTCCAGCCTTGCTTTTGTAGATGTTGGCTGAACCAGCCGGAGCCACATCCAACTTCAAGTCCGTCGGGGAATTCCAGATTATTGCTCTCGCTAAGCAGCGATAAATCATGACGGTCTGGCACCCATGTAGATCGATCGTCCAGCCAATGGTGCCATGCTTTTCGCAAAACTGCAATCAGTGGAAGTGTTTTCCATTTCGCCATTTTTGTGGCAGGCGAACTCGGTCCTTTGTGCAGCTTATTGTCTCCCAAAGATTTCCCTTCCAATGTTTCCGTATCAACACTATGAAGATGAGGTGAGTAGTCAGCTGGATAAGCAGCTAGCATCGTCTGTGGGGTTGGTCTTGGATTCAAAAACACGTGCTGGCATCGCGTGCAACGAACCGCATGAAATAAGCCCGGAACTCCATAGGTCCAATCGATGTATTGAGAGACTTCCCTGTATTCCGCTGAGTTGCACAACGGACATGAAACTGCTTCGTACTCTAATTCCTGATCCATCATCCTATCTCCTTATCGCTTGATAGGGTGGTGGATGGTCTGAGCATTTTCCTGAAGGTTGGATCGTTAAGAAACCAAAGAATGGCGCCGTAGGTAATAGCACCTACAATGACGGCTAACCACCAAATGTGCACAACCTCGGTACGAAGAATCGCCCAAGCAAAAAAACAACCGATCATTGTCGCCGATAGCGAGCGGAAAAAAGTTCCCTTCAGATCTGTAATCCAGGATGTATCTTCAAGACGCCACAATAGTATCGCGAGCATCGTCGAGGCGTTGAGAAGGTAGTAAAGACTACTGGCCCAAGCCAAACCACAGGCTCCTCCCCATTGGACTCCGAGTATTTTGAAGCCAATTCCAAGCGTAAATCCCACTGCACCAATCAGCGAAGGTGTTCGAGTATCTCCAAGTGCATAGAAGGACTTGGCAAGCAAGTCTCCAAAGGCAGCTGCAATAAAGTATCCAATAAAGGCCGTGAAAATCATCGCGACAGCAGTCGTATCATTCGAAGTGAATGCTCCTCTCTCGAGAAGTTCCTGTGTGGTCGAATAGGAGAAAAGAGAGCAGCCAATAATCACTGGTAAAACAGCCAGAAGCATTCGACGCATATTCTCGGATAAGCAGTGCCGAAAATCACGTCCCTGGCCCGTTGTTGCAGCACCTGCCAGATCGGGAAATGCCACCGTGGAAACACCGCTGGAAATAACCAAAACCAAAGCGGTAACGAAACGCTGGGCATAATTCAAATGAGCAATCGCACCGACAGTTAATCCAGCAAGCAGCACGCGATCAAGGATCGGGTCAAGCTTGGAATAGAAATTGAATAGAAATAACGGAATACTTCTCCGTATACTTTTCCAAGTCGATGCATGAAAGCCCCACCTGTTCGGTAAATGTGAGAGCATCGGTAGAGCTAGGATTAATACTGCAATGATGCTTCCAAAAATCATGGCATTAGCGACCCAAAGAATATCGGATCCGCCCTTGGGGGAGAATGCCGCCAGTATCGTAGTTGCAGCTGGGCCGATCGCACTTGCTAGGGCGGGAAGGAGGAAGTGCTGTCGACTGTGGTAAACCGATTGCTGCCAGCCTTGAATTGCTCCTAAGAGAATCAGGGGAGCGAGAGCAGAAAGGAGCTTCGCGGTAGCTTCGATTTGCAGTTCAGTAAAGCCCCGGTAAAGTAGAGCTGTAATCTGAGAGGAAAATAAAAACGGAAAGGCTGTAAGAAATAAACAGATCAAGCATGTCCACGCACCTAAGCTACATGCAAGTTGCTTGAATTCCTCGTCATCTTCTTTCTTGGATGCTAGTGGAACAAGCATCGGAACGATCACGTAACCAACAGATCCCGTGAACACAGCAGAGAGCATTGTCGGAATCGCTAAGGCCGCACTGAAAGCATCTACTTGCGCATTCGCACCAAACCGACTTGCGATGATGACTTGGAAGAGTAATTGCGCAAACACTTGGATGATTGAGCAAAGACTCATGAAGCCGAGTGAATGTAGGAGACCTATATTGAACTTCAGCACTGTTTCCTCGCTTTAGATAGTTCGAGAAAACAATCCTGCATCGTATGAATCCACGCCTGCATGCTGTGACGTTGATGAATCAAAGCTTGCGCTGTGTCAGTTTTCGCAATCCATTTTTGGGGATTTCGTATGCGATCAAGAATGGCATCGGCAAGTTGCCTTGGATTGGCAGGAGCAACCAATGTGCCATAGAGATTCTCACCGAGCAATTCGCGAGGACCTGTCGGGCAATCAGCAGCAAGAACGGGAACTTTCAGCAACATCGCTTCCATTACAACATTGGGAAGTCCTTCATAGAGGGATGGTAAGCAAAGTAAATCGGCAGATTTAAGCAATGGGTATGGATTCGGCAAATAGCCATGCCACTTAACTGATGAATCAATCTGCTGTTCCTGGCACCAATCAATTAATGCGGCTTTCAGCGGACCATCTCCCGCGATATCGAGATGAACCCTTTCGCCATGCTCCTTCGCGACGATACGTATTGCCTGCAATAGATAGATGTGCCCTTTCTCTTGGCTCAATCTGCCAATACATGCAATTCGCAGAAAGTGATTCGGAGATGGTTGCCAGGAGGTTGGTGACTGGTTGGATTTTTTTAGGATTTCCTCTTCGTCGACGGGGCTGTAGATCACCCGAACTCGCTCGCTGGGAACGTGATAATATTTCTGAACCTCGATGGCGACTCCGCGACTAACAGCGATAACGCGATCCGCATTTCGATAGGCCTTCGAAAGAAGTTTCCGTTTAATCCATCGGAATCGACGCTCGCAGGTTTCGAAATCAGACTGAGGTGGACTGACGACGGTCGATATGCGAGGCACACCGATTTTCAGTGTCGCTGGCCCCGTTATCTGTGTCATATGGTAGGTGCGATCGTAGAGCACATCGATATCGCGCGACTTTAAAATCGTCGCTAAATAACGCACTTGTCTTGAATGCTCGCGTCCAGGCCAATTAAGAAGCTTGGGTTTACAGTTGTCATGATAGCAGTGAATAGGAACATCTTTTGGAATCGAATTGAGGTGGACACCTTCGCGACGGATTAGGAATAATTCAGGTGCGAAACGCGAGCGATCAAGGTGTCGAACTAGCGCGGCGATTTGACGTTCGCTACCGCCACCTTCCAAGGAGCTACTGCAGCAAAGGACTCGGATCGGCGCGGAAGACATATTCCAGAATTGCCTTTATGGAGTACCTAGAAGCCGAACTTGGCATCCCAACCTGCAGGGGAATTTAGAAAGTTGCTATCCCACGCTTCAGGTTTTCTTCATCCTGCAGTATGCGCCATCGAGCGATGGTTTCATTAATAATTATCTTCGAGCCGAAGACATTGCAACAGGAATGATCGTTTTGCCCGCTACAACCATCGTAACCGTTAGCTTCTCATCAATAGGCTTGAAAAACGGATGAAAATCGCTGCCATTACCTACGGGCTTTGAGCCCTGTCTAAACGGTTTCAAGGACTCATGGAACGATACAATTGCAACCTGTAATCATTCGCAACATAGCGGTCAGGACGAGGAAAGTCCGAGCCTATTTCGCCGGTGCTTCTGAGGGCGTTGTAGCGTCAGTGGGCTTGGTATCTGCCGCAGAAGTTTCCACTGGAGCAGACAAACTCCACGGTGGGATTTCATTTCCTTCAGGGCCCTTAGCTTTCGCTGGAGAGGAACCTCTTAGGGAAGCAACATAACAACCAACCAAAACCAATTCATTCGGATGCAATTTGTCCCACTTGGGCATGGAGCCGTTGCCTGCTCCATTTTGAAGTATCTTGCCGATGTCCTCGATGGACTTTACGTTCTTCCAGTACACGTCGCATAGATTAGGGCCAACCACGCCACCTCCTTCAGGGCCATGGCAACTGACGCAGTGCTGCTTGAAAACACTTTCACCAACCTTGAGCCACTTCTTGTCGTTAACATATTGCATCATCGTCGCATTATCTGGCTTGAGGTCGCCTGGCAATTCGGAAAACTGCAAACGCAAATTAGCTGCAATGGCGTCATCATAGCCTGCGTAGATTGATCTCTTTTCAGCAGCACCTGTGTGAAAATACATTCCATACAGTACACCGAAAACAGCGATAGAGACGAATATCGTTTTCCACCAGGATGGAATGGGATAATTCAGAGTCTGAATATCATCAATGGCGTAGAGGTTGTCATTTGAATTGGAGTTGTTCATTTTCGGGTGACCTCTTTCCCTTCTTCCAGGGCCATCGCTGATTGTCGAGTCATCGCGGCTTGATCTGCAAAGAAAGTGCGGATCGAAATCGCAACAAAAACAAAAAAGAAAACGACCAAGGCAGTCTCAGCGTAAACCGAATAATCAATCGAAGAAATAACTTCTTTAACCATCACTTTTCTCCGAAGCTGCTTCCAGAGTGCCAGCAGAAACCTCCGGGACAGTTGAAAGGTGACGCGACCGTGTCGATTCCGGAACAGTTTGTCCCGCCTGCTGAGTTTCTGTGGTTGACTGAGAATTATCAGTGGGAGCCGTTGCCGCCGGAGCCGGTTTATTGCGATCCACGCCTAATCGCTGTAAGTAAGCGATCAGAGCGATCACCTGTTTATCTTCCGTTTCAAGTGGACCACCCTGGGTGACAATATCAACCGCGATTCTTTGCGCTTGAGCGATAGCCATGTCAACGCTCTTCGAAGTTTTCGTTTCCTCGTTGAATCCAAGCTCTTGTGTGTAAGGTGCTCCCAATTTGGCTGCCGCTGCTACTCTTTCAGGGATACTCTTGAAATTGAGTTTATTCTTTAGCAAATGGGAGAACTCGGGCATCAGTGATTCCTTGTTAACATCGCGAGGATTGGCCAAATGTTGGAGATGCCAGAAGTTCGATTGCCGTCCCCCTTCTCGCGCTAGGTCAGGGCCAATTCGACGTGAACCCCATTGGAAAGGTCGATCGTAAACGAATTCTCCAGGTAGCGAGTAATCGCCGAATCGTTTGGTTTCAGAGACAAGTGGTCTCACCATTTGAGTGTGGCAATTAAAGCAGCCCTCCGCGATGTAGATATCACGACCGATCAATTCCAGCGGTGTGTATGGCTGAACGGATGCCAGTGTTGGTATGTTGGCACGAATCAGAAACACGGGCAGTATTTCCAGTGCAGATGCAACGACAACCGCGGCGATTACCCAGAAAGTAAAGGTGGAGGGGAGGCGTTCCCAGCGACGGTGCCAATCGAGTCGACTCCATACATCGATTGATTTCGCTGCGTCAAGAACGATCGATAGATTCGATTCGCTTGGTGTTGGATCTTGGAACTCACGTGTCAATCGAGGTGCTGAGTAGATGGGGGCATCGTAGGAAGCAGGGCGTGATTTCCACGTCATGACAAAGTTGACAAAGCAGAAGATCGCCCCAACCAAGTAGAGTGTTCCGCCTACTAAGCTAATGCAATACATCGGCACGCTGTTGGTGGTCGCTTTGAGGAACTCGGGATAGGCTAAACCTCCCTGCGGATTCAAAGAGTGCCAATGAGTGGCCTGCATCGCACCAGCGATGTATGTCGGAATAATGTATGTGAGTATTCCAAGCAATCCAATTCGAAAATGCCAAACGGCAAGTGTTGGGCTCCACAGTTTCGATTGAAAGAGTCTAGGAGTCAGCCAATAGATCATGCCGAACGCCAAGAAGCCGTTCCATCCTAAAGTACTGGCGTGAACATGTGCTATGGTCCAGTCCGAGTTGTGTGTCAATGCATTGAACGATTTGATACTCAGCAGGGGGCCCTCAAGACTTGAGAGTCCATAGAAGGCTATAGCAACATAGAAGAAGCTAAGCACAGGATCATTCGTTTTTGAGGAGGCGCCCCTCAGGGTCATCACTCCATTAAGCACTCCACCCCATGATGGCATCAGCAAAAGCAATGAAAAGATCATGCCTAGCGAAGATGCCCAAGTTGGAAGAGCGGTGTAGTGTAAGTGATGTGGGCCAAGCCAAACGTAGATGAAGACCAGTGACCAAAAATGCACGATGCAAAGTTTGTAAGAGTAGACTGGAGCATTTGCTGCCTTCGGGAAGAAGTAATACATCAATCCGAGGAACGGCATGGTGAGGAAAAACGCGATCAGATTATGACCGTACCACCACTGCATCAAAGCGTCTTGTACCCCAGCATAGATCGAGTAGCTGCTTTGGAGTCCTTTTTCGGGAGTTAGCGGAAACACGACGTTGTTGCCAACATGCAAGATCGCTACCGTCACAATCGATGCAATAAAAAACCAAAGTGAAACGTACATGTGGCGCTCTCGGCGAACTTTCAGCGTCATAAAGAAATTGACGCCGAAGAATAGCACCCATACCACTGCAATCAGCAGGTCGATAGGCCATTCCATTTCCGCGTATTCTTTTCCTTGTGTCCAGCCCATCGGTATGGTGGCGATCGCCAAGAGGATCACCAATTGCCATCCCCAAAAGTGACAAAAGCTTAAGAAGCCACTCCACACTCTCGCTTTGCAAAGTCGCTGGGTTGCATAGTAAACAGCGGCGAACATGGCATTTCCGCCGAAAGCGAAAATGGCAGCGTTCGTATGCAACGGGCGAAGTCGCCCGAAACTGAGAAACTCAGATCCGAAAGTCAAATGGGGATATACAACCAGCAGACCAACGTAGATACCGAGTATTAATGCGACTATTCCCCAGAACACGGTCGCCAGCGCAAACTTTCGTACGATACCATCATCGTAGGAAAATGTTTCGACGGTAATATCATCGCGACGCGCATCGCTTTCCCCGCCCTTCGAGGAGTTAGCTACCCCTGTCATATCCACCTCTCTCACTGTCTTGATTCGCCAAGGACATCCGCATTTGGGAGAAACAAAAGCACAAGAGTTAGCTGGTGTTGGCCGATGCAGTTTGCCAACGGAATACTCAACCAAAGGCCTTTTTCGCCACCTTCTGACCGGATGTTGGCTTCTATCATAGCGAAACATCTTTTCTTATGGGAAAGGGTGCCGAACCGTTTTTGATAGATCTCCCATCGAGGGCAGGATAATCAATACATTTCTTCGGCCTATATTGCTCCTGAATCAGCTAAGTTCAGCTCATCATTCGGAAAACTGATAGAACTCCTGGGTAAGTTTACTTTCCAAGAGAGGTCTAGTTAGGATGCGATGCTCCTGCGGCCGTGGGCAAAAGCATCTCGGGTGATCTGAGGCGAGGGGACTTTTCCCAAAATTCTTCCAATCCGCCAAATTGTGGTTTAATCGATGTAATTGGGTAGTCGAACCGACGGACTCGGTACTCAGCTTTGCTCGATTCGCCTACAATGCGATGCGAGGTTAGCCAGACGATCGCTGCCGGAACTGCCAAAGAAGGAATCCTCGTGATTCTTTCGGTGGTGTTCCCGCGGAGGAAAGTCCGGGCTCCGCAGAGCAGAGTGGTCGGTAACGCCGACCGGTCGTAAGATCAGGGAAAGTGCCACAGAGAATAAACCGCCGAACGGCTGGTCCTTCGGGACCAGAGCGTGGTAAGGGTGAAACGGCGAGGTAAGAGCTCACCGGCGTCGAAGGTGACTTCGCGGCCTGGTAAACCCCACTCGGAGCAAGATCGAACAGGAGTGTAGTCACGCTAGGTGCTTGCACCGACCGTGCGCGGTTCGGCTCGGACCGCCCTAAGCTCCGGGTTGATCGCTAGAGGCGACGCAGCAATGCGCGTCCCAGATTAATGATCGTCTAGATGGTTCTCGTAACTATCGAAACAGAACCCGGCTTATTGGTTGACCTCTTTTTTACTCTCAATGGCAGGCTTACTCGCTGATTGTACCGAGACTTCGTACCGAAATTTCGTTTCCGTATTGCACGCAGCAGAGAAATGAATATTTCGTTATCGAACGCAAGCATCCCGGTTGGATCTGTTGAGTACGTGATTTGGAGTGTATTGTCGATCGCGACAAGCCACTTCTGGCAATGTTACTTGAAAGCGGTTTAGGATGAATCAGCGAAAGCGTCGAGTCGTGATTTATGATTTCGATGGAACGTTGTTCTATTCTCCCGATCGCGAAACGGGAGAACGCAGATATTTCGAAGCTACCGGACGAACGTTTGGTTTCGAGGGGTGGTGGGGACGAGAGGAATCCTTGATTCCTCCAATCGTTCCCGATAAGCCTGGTGAAGATTGGTGGGTTGCGACTACGATTGCCGCCTATCGTCGAGACGTCTGCGATGAAAATACTGAAGTTGTCTTAATGACCGGCAGACCTTTCAAGCACAGCTATCGAGTCATTGAGCTTTGCGAACAGAATGATTTGAAATTTCATTCGCACTACTTTCGCGGACAGCCTGGTCAGAAGGGTCGCGATACGCTGGAAGTGAAAAGCAATTTTATCAAACAGGACATCATACATCGCAATCTTGCGGTATTGGAAATTTGGGAAGATCGTCCTGAGCATGTCAGTAGCTTTGTGCAATTGGCAAAAACATGGAGAGATAATTACTCTCAACTTGAAAAAGTTGTGATTCATGATGTAGCGGGGCCTAAACACATTCTCTGATGCTGATTTGGGCTACAGCATGTAGGGTCCCGCACGATGATTTGCCGGAAACAACTCAAGTCTGTCAGGGATAGCGACTCAAGCGATGGGAATTTGCAATAATCCTTGCATATCTTTGTGCGTGAGACTCCGTGCAGAAAAGTGGTCGTTCTTCAGTTGAGAAAATTCTTAGGTTGCTCAAGTTCGTTCACGTCAAACGGCGAAGCGCCGGGAGTCGTCAGCCTAGAAAATAGACTCAGATCATCTGCCATAAAAAGTTTTTCTGTTTTTTGTGGAGCAATGCATCTAGCTTTGATTTAATATCCGCAGGTCGTTCAAGATTAAGCTTCTTCGAATTAAAACCTCGTAATGCAATTCCTGGGCAACATTTTCCTAAATGATTTGTAAAGTAAACGAGAGTGAGTTGGATCAATGATCGTTCAGTCTACCTTTCCTGTCGTCCTCTTGATTGTCGGCTCATTGATCGGTTTCGGCAGTGTTACGTATGCTCAGCAATCGCCCCCTAATGTGCTTTTCATCATGTCGGATGACTTAGCTAACCTGATGGGTGCCTACGGAGATCCGTTAGCGAAGACTCCAAATCTTGATCAGCTTGCAGGTCGTGGTTTACGTTTCGATAGAGCATACTGTGCCTTTCCCTTGTGTGGTCCTAGTCGCAACGCGATACTGACAGGGCTCTATCCCAACAGCAATGGGATTCTGCGAAACGGTCAGATTTTTCGACAAACGATTCCAACGCATTGTAGCTTGCCGCAGGCTTTTAGGCTCAGTGGCTATGTCACCGCACGTGTCGGCAAACTCTATCATTACAACGTTCCTAACTCGATTGGTACCGATGGTCATGATGATCCTGCATCATGGGAACTAGAAGCGAATCCGGCAGGTGTCGATCGCCTGCAGGAGCATCCGAAAATAAAATCGTTGGTTCCAAATCAATTCGGTGGAACGCTCAGTTGGTATGCCTCTCCTGCGGATGAAGATAAACATACAGATTCACTTCTGGTAGATGATGCTGTTTGGATGTTAGAGCGATTCGCAGTCAAACGAGATCGGCCATTCTTTCTCAGTGTGGGACTTTTTCGGCCTCACACTCCTTATGTTGCACCTGATAAGTATTTCAAGCTATTTGATCAGGTGGCGATGCCGGTTGTTCGAGGAGTTGAGGAAGACCGTCAGGATATTCCAGCGCCAGCCTTGGCCAGTGGTAAAAAAGAACAGGACGCTATGTCCGATGATTTGCGACGAGAAGTTCTGCAGGCGTATTACGCAAGCATCAGCTTTATGGATTCTCAAGTGGGACGAGTGATTCAAGCTTTAGATCGCTTGAAACTAAACGACAACACCATCATCGTTTTCACCAGCGATCATGGCTACCATACGGGACAGCATGGACTCTGGCAAAAGATGAGTTTGTTCGAAGAAAGTGCACGAGTTCCTCTGCTCATTATTGCTCCAGGTGTTACCAAGCCGGGCTCTGCAGCGAAAACGCCCATTTCGCAAGTTGATATTTATCCGACACTCGCCGAATTGGCTGGTATATCGAAACCTTCTAATTTGCAGGGGCAGAGTTTAGTACCGATTCTTAAAGATCCAAGCTCGACTGGCCGCGGTTGGGCAATAACCCAAGTGACTCGCGGAAATGAAAAGAATGGTGAGTTCTTTGGATACACCCTCAGAACGTCACGTTATCGCTACACCGAATGGGATGGGGGCAAGAGAGGGCGTGAACTCTACGATCACGAGTCTGATCCCTTAGAAAAGTCCAATCTTGCCGAAAAGTCGGAGTTAAAGCCAGTAGTCGATGAACTGTCGCTACTTTTAGCCAAGGCAGTAGCTTCAACAAAACCCGCAAGCGGGATGACTCCAGCGTTAAAGCCGAATCTTTGGGCTCCAACGCTCACAGAAATTGATGAGTGATGATTGCGGGTGAGCGCATTTGAGTTCGAGCGCATGTCGCATTGGGGTCGTCGTATCGTGTTCGTCAAGTGATCTCCGGATCGTATCGGTATTTTTAAATTGCCAAGACGTGTTCAGGGACTTCGGAAATAAAAGAAGTAGGATGGCTAGCGGCACAGCTTTGCCCTATGTGTTTTAGGCGATTCCTTACCTTCGACAGATTAGCCTTACTGCAATGAAATCGTGACTATCTTCGAGAGTCGAGGAGGAAACGCCTAGCTCCTACAGGATAGGTCAATGATATTCGTTAGTGACCGTTGTATCATAGAGCGGTTCGTTTTCATCCTAACAAAAGCGACCATGGTTCGAGATCGATGTCTCCTTAGGAAAATGTAGTTGTCTGTAGATTCTTCACTAGCGGTTATGGCATAAAAATTATGAAGCAAATGAGTTGGATTGTTACCCTGTTGTTTTGTTGCGTGCTTGCAGTGACTTGCAGCGAAGAATTATCAGCAGAAGAGTGGTCGATTCCTGTTGCCGGTAATGCTTTTCGGACTGCCCCTAAGGTTGATGGTGAAGGGTTGCGACGCAACGGGCTTGTATGGGGTGATGAGGCTGGAGTGTTTTCCATCTATTTTCACCTCGATCGCGGCGCGGTATTGGATCTAGCAATTAACGCTAGGGTTCCTGAAGGAAAGTCGTTGATCGAGGCAGATATCGGAAGCGAAAAGTTGTCGATGGCGATTGAAGGGAAGGAGTTCAATCGGCATGAGCTAGGTAAGGTCGAGGTTAAGCAGGCAGGATATGTAAGGGTCGATCTAAAGGGGACAAAACGCGAGGGAACTGTATTTGCAGAAGTTCGTGATTTGATTCTCACATCTTCAACCGCTGGACTGGTGGTTGACTATGTGAAAACGAATGATGGGAACATGTTCTATTGGGGCCGTCGCGGACCATCGGTTCACCTGAGTTATTCAGTTCCACGAGATCAAAAAATCGAATATGCGTACAGCGAGATTACTGTGCCGAAGGACCAAGACCCAATTGGTTCTTATTTCATGGCGAATGGTTTTGGGGAAGGCTATTTCGGCATTCAGGTAAATGGACCTGATGAGCGACGAGTATTGTTTTCGATTTGGAGTCCATTTCAAACCGATAACCCAAAAGATATTCCTGAGGATCAACGTATCGTTTTAATAGCGAAGGGACCGGAAGTTCGTGTAGGAGAATTTGGTAACGAGGGATCCGGCGGACAAAGCTTTTTGGTTTATCCTTGGGTTGCGGGAAAGACCTATCGTTTTCTTACCGAGGTAAAACCGGATGGCGAAGGCCGCACCGTTTATACATCGTGGTTTGGAGATAAGGGGGCAGGCGAGTGGAGGTTGATTGCTAGTTTCCGACGCCCCAAGACAGACACCTATCTTAAGGGTTTTCATTCCTTCCTTGAAAGTTTTGATCCATCTCGCGGCCATCTTGAGAGAAGTGCCAATTACGGAAACCCATGGGTGCGCGATGTCGAGGGACGTTGGCACGAATGTATCCGTGCGCGATTCTCTGTCGATCCCACTGGGGGCGGGCGGCATCGACTCGATTTCAATGGCGGCGCAGAGGGGAATGTCTTCTTTTTGAGAAATTGCGGTTTCTTCAATGAAACGGGAAGTGCGGGCGAAACATTTACCCGCGTCTCGTCCGAAAAAGATCGACCCGATATTGACTTCGCAAAATTACCCCGCAGTTAAGATAAGAATTCACTTCGATTGAGGTGTCCTCGGCAAGATAATCATGGTTCGTTGCTGCCTCGGATGTTTTGCTTCCGAGGCAGCAATCGCTCATGGTCAGATTTATTTGACTTGGATCGTGACTTTCTCAATCTTGCCTGTGAATGCGTTCTTTTGACCCTCACCATACTCTTCGTCGACTGGTGTTCCAGTATCGACCGCAGTATCGGCCGTATCGTCGAGTGAGAAGACATTCGCATGAGTACTGCCAATAGTTCCCTGGCCGACCTGTTTACTATCGATAAAGAGTTTGGCGGTTCCGCCGGCGCCACGTTTTTGGCCTCCTTCATATTCGAAGGCAACTTTCACCGTGTGTTTACCTGGTTTCATGGTTTCCTTACCCGCAACCTGGAACAACTCTAATCCTAAAAAGTTGTAGGAGTACATCGGTGCTCCGTTTTTAACCCAGAATGCCCAACCACCAAATCTACCTCCTTGCGCGAGAATTACTCCGTTGTTTTTACCTTCTTCAACCGAGACAACAGCCTCGATATCAACCGACGCATTTTTTACATTGATAAAAGCATTTTCAGCCATGTAAACCATGCCAGGATAAACGGTCAAGTTCGTTCGGCCATCCATCAGGTCAGGGCGTCCAGCAATTTTGGAATCGAAGCGTTCGATCGTTCGATCATCAATGGGAAGAACGTAATGATCGATCGCTTCTTGCGTGAATAGAGCTTGAAGCTCCTTGAGTTTCGCTGGATTTTCCGCAGCTAGATTGCGGCTCATGCTGAAGTCCTCATCCACATGGTAGAGTTCCCAGGTATCGCCAGCGAGAGGGTGTCGAGGTTGATCCTCCCATGGCGCTTTATGGATAGTTCCTGCAAGCCAGCCATCGTGATAAACAGCTCGATTGCCTGCTATCTCAAAATACTGAGTCTTACGGCGGTCTGCTGAATCCGGTTTATCGAAGGTGTAGGCCATGCTGATTCCTTCGATAGGACTTTGCTTGACACCATTAACTTCGGTAGGAGCTGGGATATTCGCCGCTTCATAGATGGTCGGCGCAATGTCCACAACGTGATGGAACTGACTTCGAATCTCACCTTTCGCTTTGATACCTTTAGGCCAATGGAAAACAACGCCGTTGCGTGTTCCTCCAAAATTGCTTGCAACTTGTTTTGTCCAAGTGAAGGGGGTGTTACCAGCAACGGCCCAACCGGCCGCAAAATGGTTAAAGCACTCTGGCCCGCCCCATTGGTCGATCTTTTGGAGCATGAATTCTGTTGTTTCGGCAACACCATTGAAGTAGGTCATTTCGTTGAACATGCCAACCATACCACCTTCGGCGCTGGATCCGTTGTCGCCAACGATGTACACGATCAGTGTGTTATCGAGTTCACCCATGTCCTCTAGGCTTTGAACTAATCGCCCCACTTCATGATCGGTGTGAGATGCGAATCCAGCAAATACTTCCATTTGACGAGCAAATAGTTTTCTTTCATCTTCGCTCAATGCGTCCCAGTCCTTAATCGCTTCTGGTTTGGGAGCTAGACGTGTACCTTTGGGAACAACTCCAAGTTCGATCTGTTTCGCCAGAGTTTGTTCACGAAGTTTATCCCACCCCATATCGAATTTACCTTTGTACTTATCGATCCATTCTTTGGGAGCATGATGGGGAGCGTGGGTACCGCCGGTGGCAAAGTACATGAAAAATGGCTTGTCTGGTGTCAGTGACTGTTCTGCTCGCATCCAAGCGATCGCTTGAGTTGTCATGTCGGTGGTGAAGTGATAGTCGGGATCATTTTCTGGCTTACGTTTTGACGTTGTGCCATGCACGATCATTGGATCCCATTGATTCGTCTCACCTCCAATGAACCCATAGAACTCATCGAAGCCGGATCGCGTCGGCCAACGATCAAAAGGACCACTGACGCTTACTTCCCAAGGAGGAGTTTCATGATATTTTCCGAAAGCCGCCGTAGCGTAGCCATTCATGCGCAGCACTTCTGCCATCGGAGTAATGCTCTGAGGCCTAATACCAGTGTTACCTGGAAACGCAGTTGCGAGTTCCATGATCGCTCCGGCGTTATTGCTGTGGTGGTTGTAGCCCGTTAGAAGAGCTGTTCGTGTGGGGCTGCAAAGAGCCGTAGTGTGAAAACGGTTGTACTTCAAACCACTGGCGGAAAGTTTTTCTAGGGTCGGCATCGAGCATGGCCCACCAAAAGTGCTCGAATGACCGAACCCAATATCATCGATAAGAACGACGATCACATTCGGTGCGTCCTTCGGAGCGGAAACTTGCCAACGTGGAGGCGGCTTCGAATTTCTTGCATCCAACTCTTTAATGTGGGGACGCTGGGGTTCTTGTATTGGCAAAACCTTTCGATCTAACTCGGTTTTACCCAACACATCTTCGTTTCCTCGGGAAGCGTGGGGACTTACCAGGAAAATAGAAAGAGTCAGCAGAAGGAGCTTTTTCATTATTGGTAGAACTTTCCTTTTCTGTGTCGCCACTTGAACCTGGAATTCCCAAGTTCCAAAGGCGATGCTTTTTCGTAAATTGGTTCCGTCTCAAAAAGAAGATCAAGGAATCCGAAGTCTACCTCAATATTACAGATAGCACTACAGCTTGGCTCGTTTTTGGGCTGGTGAAATTGTGCAAGAGGGCGTCGGCGCAGCGGAAACTAATTCACTGCAATGCGACAGAGAATGATCAGCAGCACTGTGCCTGCCACAGCGAGACAAATTCGCATCGCCCTTCAGTTAGAAGATTAGCAGAAAGCCTGTCAATCCGACCGCAGTTCAGCGTTGCGAAATGAGTTCGAACCAAAATCGAAGCTGGAAATGTTTTCAAGATAATGACGCTCCTCTAACCCCATGATGAGAAAATGTTTTCAATACATAGGCGTTAGTGATCAATGATACGGCCCTTATTCCTCGTTGCTCATCTAGGTTGTTCCCTTAATCGATCTGCCTCTCCTCGAGCCGTTTATGGGATGTGAGTATTTCGATAATTCAATGTAAAACCGGTTCCTTTTGAATGGTATGCGTTTTGCGAGTGGAGTTTGGGAAATAGCTATTTTGGGGATTGGTTTAGGAGAGTCTGGGACCGGTACAACAACAAAATACGCGACACGAATGCAACCCCGATCAATGGCTGGGAGGAGTGTTGTGAGGATGGTAAAGTAGGTGACTCGAAAGCGATTGGTGTTTCGTGACGCTAATTTTTTCTTCGTCAATTTGCGTATGGCAGGTTTTTTAAAGATTTCTAATCGAATACGGATTGGTTGAAAGTGCAAAGAGCGGATGTTGCGTTACTGACCGATAGGCGATACACGGCGACCACAGCTGCCGAGGGCGACTGGTATCTGAGCAATATTCTTCAAGATGATGGTCTGTTGCAAGCAGCGCTTTCGCAGCTTGGTATTTCTTCAGTGCGTGTTGATTGGTCTCGGCCAGATATTGATTGGTCACAGTTTCGCTGCGCCGTTTTTAGGACAACCTGGGATTACTTCGACAGGCAGAGCGAATTCCAGGATTGGCTATCCTTTGTCAAAACGCAAACAAGATTATGCAACGATGCCAAATTGATTTCCTGGAACATCGATAAGCACTATCTGGCAGATCTGCAAACGCGGGGAATAACAACAGTTCCATCGAGGTTTATTGAGCGTGGTAGTTCAGTGAACTTATTGATGCTACTTGAAGAAACTGGTTGGAACGAAGCAATTATCAAACCCTGTATCTCCGGGGCAGCCCGACACACCTATCGCTTCGATCGCAATAAAGCGTCAAGTCTGGAAGCGATCATCAGGCCCTTATTGCTCGATGAGTCATTTCTTTTGCAGCCGTTTCAAGAAAGTATCTTGCGGGATGGAGAAGATACACTGATGTTCTTTGGGAACCGTTTTACGCATGCGGTTCGAAAGGTCGCAAAGCCGGGTGATTTTCGTGTTCAAGATGATCATGGTGGAAAGGTTTATCACCATGTAGCGACCGAAGAGCAAATCGAATTTGCGCAGCGCGCGCTGGCAGCGTGCGAACCGGCACCTGCTTATGGTAGAGTCGATTTAGTAAGAGATAATCAGGGTAACTTAGCCGTTATGGAGCTCGAGTTGATCGAACCGGAACTTTGGCTGAGAAACCATCCACAATCGGCGACGGTATTTGCTGAATCGATTGCAAAGGTGATCTAGAAAGAGTGGCAGGTTACTAGTCGTCGCTGATTCCGTAGAAGTGCCTTGATTTGTGCGCGGATTGCCAATTCAGGGCTTTTCTCCGCCAAGTGCTAGGCGAAGAAAAAAGCTAGACTTAACGCTACGGAGGGTATATGCATAGCCGTGTTATTGCAGTTGAAAGGATTGTCATGCTGGGTGTTCATCAGCTTGATCAATGTGTAAAACTGTCGGCTTGGTTCTGTTAAGTGTCAGCAGCTTTAAAGTATAGTGTCAGTAACTTTTAAAAATACAGAGCATTGCACTAGAGGGATAAAACGCTAGAGGCGATGTCAGTAACGATTGTTTGCAACAACAGGGAAAAATTCGGTGAACTCAAGTATTTTTCAAGGCAGTGTGCCTGCATTAATGACTCCTTGTTTGAAGGACCGTACTCCCAACTATGCCGCCTTGGTCAAAAAGGGTTTGGCAATGATGGCAGCTGGGATGAACGGCGTTGTGTACTGCGGATCGATGGGCGATTGGCCATTGCTCAGCGATCAACAGAGACAGGAAGGGGTTCGGCAATTGGCTCAGGCAGGTGTGCCGGTCATCGTCGGAACCGGAGCACAGAATTCAGCGATAGCAGCAGCCCATGCCGCGCATGCACAACAAGTCGGCGCCAAGGGCCTGATGGTCATACCTCGCGTTCTATCGCGTGGTACATCACCCGCTGCGCAGCGTGCGCACTTTGCAGCAATACTAGGTGCTGCACCACAACTTCCAGCGGTGATCTATAACAGTCCCTACTACGGTTTCGAAACCAAAGCTGATCTATTCTTCGACCTTCGAAGAGAGTTTCCTAACCTAGTTGGATTTAAAGAATTCGGCGGTGCCGATTCACTGAGTTACGCTGCCGAACATATTACTCATGCCGATCAGAATGTTCTCTTGATGGTTGGTGTCGACACGCAAGTGTTTCACGGTTTTGTTCGCTGTGGCGCCGTTGGAGCAATCACTGGGATTGGGAACTGTTTGCCGAGAGAAGTTCTTCATTTGATTCATTTGTGCAAGCTTGCTGCTGCCGGTGATGTGGAGGCGAGAAAACTCGCTTCGGAATTGGAGTGCGGTCTCAGAGAGTTATCGCGTTTTGATGAGGGACCCGATTTAGTTCTCTACTACAAGTACCTACTCGTGTTGCTGGGCGATTCTGATTATGAATTGCATTTTAATGAGACAGATCGACTTTCCAGCAGCCAACGTCACTATGCTGAATCGCAATTAAAGCTGTTTCAGAAATGGTGGAGCGAATGGCCCGGGAAAAGTTATCGAGGTTAGTATGCGGAACGACGAATATCGCACTTTGAGTTATTCCAGCGTGCGATATTCGTCATCGTCTTTTGAAATGCAAATTCTCCGGGAAGCTTAGAGATATTAGAGTTTTCCCGATTTAAGAAATTCATGCTGAACGGCAGCTTTGACTTTCTTACCGTGGGTCGATACGAATGTAACTTCACCGGGCGAGAATTCTAGAGTCTGAACCTGTTCAAAGTCGTCTGGTACTTTCACGACGCCCTGAATGTACAAGATGGTGGTTGGTCGGTCGCTCTTGAGTTCGACCGCTGTTGGTATACCCGACTTGCTGAGAATGTTCTCTTCAGTCGATGCTTTCAGGCCGTCAGCGAAATACGCAGTCACATCTTCAAGTCCAAGGCAATTGTTTCGACCTTTCCATGGATGACCGTGGCGACCGTGGTTCTCGATCCAGAATACGGTGCTACGCAAAACGGCTGGGTCCTTTAGGGAAAACCAAATAAAGTTCTGGTTAGTGAAGGTCGCTGTCATCCAAGCTGGACCGTTCGTTTTTTCCCAAGGTTCATTAATCAGTTGGATGAGGTCCGCGTATCCTTTTCGGGCCGGTAGTTTCGTAAGGTCTGCATCGGGTGCACCTTTCCAAGCAACGGGTACTTTATCGAGAGAGTTCCACTTGGTGCCAGGTTGTAAAGATTGGTATTCGCCCTGCTTGGGATCGCTGAAAGTACCAGGATAAGTCATGCCGAATTGAAAAGGGCTCGCCGAAAGTCGAACTGTTTCTTCTTGGTCGGGCATGGCTAACGTGGCATGGTGTCCCAGTGGTACTCGGCCCGCAAATCCTTCGATCGTATGTTTGGTGTAGATAACGTTATGTGAGTCTACAAGGTTTATTTCCTTGGTAACTTTACCGGGTCGTAACTTGGTATCGATGGTCATAGCTAAGGTTGTGACCTTGCCGTTCTTCTGAATACCTAAGGACTTCCATTTCGCTCCGGCGATTTCGCCGTGTGGAGGATGTTTTTCGTTTCCTACGCTTTCGTTGTTTCCTCCAAATGGCATACAGAAGAAGTCCCCTCGCAGCGGTACCAAAACGGGGACGGGCATTTCCGAAGCGGGTTCATCTTGCCATGGACTGACGTAGTAAGGTTGGATCGGCTTCTCCGTATCACGATAAAAAGTAACAGGCGACATGTGGCCACCTGTTTCCGTGATCGCTAAGTCAACCTGCGGTGACTGTACGGTATAGCTTGGTTGTTGATGGATGGTTTTTGTTTTAGCATCCTCGCAATATCCGCTAGTGCTGAGAAGAAACATTGCTGACAACAGAATTGCTACGAACAGTCGCGTCATCATGGGCATCTGAAATTACCTTTCGCTGTACCAGGGAGAGGGATGGTATGGAATAGAGTTTGATTCACGGGGTAAGTAGGGATCTGCGCTGAGTCACCTGTTTAATATGCTTCTCCAAAATATTCGCATAACTCGCAAAAGCTACTTTTACCTGTTAGTTTTATTGCTGTCGCGTTAACTAGTGAAGGAAGACGCGAGCAAGCAATACGGTAAGGAAAATAGTTTCTGTTAGCGAACAAGTTCAGGCAGATATTTCACGCTGACAGTGCCACATCGCAACACTTCCTCGTGAAACTTTCCTAGGTCGAACTCTTTTCCTCTCGCTTGTTGAACCGATTGGCGTAAACGATAGAAAGCAGTTCTGCCAACAAAGTAGGTTGATAGTTGGCAGGAACTCTGTTTTGCTCGTTGGACTTTTCCGTAAGCTTCACCTTCGGTTTGGTAGCCTCGCTCCATCAATAATCGCATCGCTTCTTCGTCCGTCATGTCGGTGCAGTGCATCGAATAATCCAGCATCGCATTCAGTACGGCGCGAAGGTAGAACTTGAGTTGGTGAAGTCGTAACGCAAGGTCTCCCTCACCGTAACCTTCATCCAGCATCATCTGCTCCGTGTAGACGGCCCAACCTTCTGCAAACACTCCTGAGTAGAGTATCTTTCGAATCAGAGAATCGACACGATTGGAGTAGTCGAGTTGCACGTAGTGACCCGGATAGGCTTCATGGATCGTTAAAATCTGCAGCATGTAGTTGTTGTATTCCTGGAAAAAAGCTTCCTGACGTTCTTCCGGCCAGTCGCTAGGTGGGGGAGCGATGGCGTAGAGGCTTTTGGCCTTGCTATCAAGTGGCGGTGCAGGATTCAGGTAGGCTGCCGAGAAGCCACGTTGAAACTCAGGCATTTCAATGATGGAGCATTGATCAGGATTAGGAAGAGTAAGGATACCTTTTCGTGAGATAAACTCTTTGATTGCCGTAACCGTATTCTTCGCATCGTCGACAAGTGTTTCTGGTTTCCCATGTTGTTTGCCTAGTTCGAATAGAACGCGGCGAACCATAGTGCGACGACCAATTTCGTTATCGGGAGGAACCGTTTCGGTAGGAAACATACGATGCCAAAGCTGTTTGGATACAAAAGCCATTTCGCTTTCGACGCGATCGGCTTCCGAACGCGCCGCTTCGATTACTTCCTCAGCACTTAAGCCGGAGTCTAATTCCATTTCAAGTTTCTTGCTGAATTTCTCCTTGCCAATTCGCCAATTGCCATCGGACCGCGGGAGAATTTCTTTTTCTAGAAAAGTTTTGTAATCGCGGAGCGCGTCGGCCGCGATCTTGCATGGTTCTCGCAAAGAACTCAGTTGTGGGCTTTCGTCCGCAAGGACAAAAATATCTTTCTCATAAAAAGTGATGGCACCTTCGGTTCGTTTGATGGCGATATCTGTCAAAACGCGAGGTGGACGACCTAAGGATTCCTTAGCGGCCGCGATCACAGCGGGTACGCCAAGAATTCTTTTACCGGCATATTCGACCGCTCGATGTTTCGAGAGAGTCGATTGAGTCAGCATAGTGAAAACACTGTCCGAGCAGTAGGTAAGATAAATTCTCGGATCGTTACTGAAGTCGTCAGCATTGGTCGCTTGCCAGATTCGGTATTTGAGATAATGCTCCCAGATCTCCAAATCGATCTGCGCATTGCGGCTTAGTTTAGTCCGATCAAGACTTTGTAATTCTGCAAGTTGTTTCTGATCAAGCCGTAGATCTTCTTTTCTTGCCTTGAGAGAAAGATCATCCATCCGATGGTCGTAATCGTGATTTCCGAGTTGTGTTGCAAAGGTTGGGTGGCGTTGGAATTGATCGTTGAGCCAAAAATTGAATCGCCCTTCAAGATTAACATCGTCTGGGTTTTCAGTGTTTGCTTTTGATTCCTGAGCACTCGCAGTTCCAGTGACTGACATCAAGAGGAACCAAGAAAGTAGCGTTAGGAAAATAACAGTAAAAACAATCTTCGATGACATGATGGTACCGGTCGAAGTAATGGAGGTGAATCGATTGGGGTTAACGTAAATTAACTGCCAATTCTTTACGCTATGATGATACCATCGCAATGAGAGTAAGATGTGGTGACTGCGGCAAAAAATAGGGCTGAAACCTTTATTTCAGAATCACAATCATCAAGGTTTCCCCTTTAGTTGTATCATCGATGGAGGAGTTCTTGTTTCTAAGAATTGTGGGGGGCGGAGTCGGGTGGTGGCTGATCAATTTGAGGTGTGGGACGTTTCGAGGCAGATTGGTCGCGCAGTTTAATTGCCCGAGTTAGAATGCGATCCAGGGCTGAGGCGAACTCGACTCGATCTCTTTGGCTATAGGGTTGTGGCCCAGAAATTGCCATGCCTGCCCCGCGTGCTGCGTCCAGCCAATCACGAGATGCCAAACGAGAGCCGATATTCCTGTCGTCGTAGACTTCACCTCGAGGGCTGATTACAAACACATCCTTGGCTACCAGTTGAGCGGCCAGTGGGATGTCGGCAGTGATGGCTACATCACCAGCGGTGGTGTTATCTACGATGTACTGATCCGCAATGTTGGCACCATCGCGCACCGTCACACTGTTGACCAAGCGATGGTTGGGTGGAAGCGAAATGGATTGGTTTGCGACCAAGGTAACTTCGATCCCCAATCGTTTCGATGCGCGAAAGACTAATTCTTTCGACTCTCGCGGCGCGGCATCGGCATCGATCCAAATCTTCATCTGAGGTAGATCTTGCTTAAAAAATGCGGATCTTCAGTAATCCTAGAATCCACTATCGGCCTAGCGATTTACATCTCGAAAATGTTGTAAACGATTGCCAGGTCTTGGCAAGAAATCCACAGCCAATCCGCTTAAAAAAAAGATGATTAATTGAACCAGATTGCAAATCCTATGAAATTACCACGGAATATATTCGTCATGCGCTGCCACGCCTCGGGGGTTGAGAGATCACCCTCTTCTAAAAACGGCTCAACACCAGTTCCCTGAATGGCCAAGATAAGGCTGAAATCCCTTGGCTCGTGAAAGACCTTCTTCAGGTTGATTCCTAGTCCTTTGCTTGGTACCTGAGCATTTTCGCCAGAAAGGTTTAAGTACGCTCTCGAGTATTCCCTCCAGTAGGGTATCAGTTTCTCCCCATTTAAGAGTTTTTCCATTTCATCTAACACATTTAGCCAGCCTGTAATGATCTCTTGTGAGACTTTCACGGAAAGAATTCCGGTTTGCTTCGGATTAGGGATCCATTCGAAGTGATTGTCTTCTTCAGTGACTGCGCATTTCCAGCATAGGCGACTTTCGCGGACCATCGCGAGAAGATGACCGTGAGCGGATTTCAGACGCTCCGGTGCGCGAACCTTGAAGTCCATGAGATGAATTGCTGCGATCAAATCCATGATTGGCTCAGGAGCAAATGGATCGATCGAACGGCTTTGTTTCGATGTTCGGTATGGGCTTGTGATTTTTGGAAACAGAAGTTGTCCGCAGCGAAGAAAAAGTTCTTCTTGGTCATATGCGAGTAGGCAATCGCACATAAACATCAAAAGGTTGGCATAACCTCTGAGCCAATGAACGTCAGCTCCATCGACTCCAATAAGAAAGTTGTTTCCCAGTCGTTCGGTAATTTCCGATTGTCCGAAGGCATTTCGATTGATGGTTTGGGCCACGCACCATAACGATTCCTCTGAATCCAATCGAGAATCATTATTGAAGTCGAATCGAACTTTACCGAGGTAAAAATCCAATCTAACCTGCGAGGTATCAACCTTCGCAAGGGTTACTTCGGCAGTCTCAAGGTCATCATGAAAATTCTCAATAATTTCTCGCAAGGTAGTGTATGAGAGTTCAACTGGAGTTGGGTTATCGGGGATAGGTAAACGGGCAATAGGTAGTCTGCTAGCGAGAGAATTGTTGATTAGTGCATATCGATAGTTGGAATTTCCCAAGTGTTGGAGTGACAAGAAGAAATGCGATAGTCCCTGAGCTAAACGAGCTTGATGATCTTCGGGGTTTGCTGCTGTAATTCTTTCAAAGTGGTCGATCGACTCTTGAAATTTTCCCTGGGAGAGAAATTTATCTAAATCCGCCGCGTGATTCGTTTCTTGTGCTCTAAGTAGCTGTGCGACAGATATACCGATGAATATGCCTAGGAAGCCCATTACGAGAGCGTTAACGCACGGCTTTGGCAGAAGATAGAGATGGACTAGTTGCATTATTGCGGATTTCCTATGAAGAGATGTAGCGAGATCGGTGACTACAGTACGGACACGCAAATGCTGTACCGGCGGTATGCAGATAATTAATCTGAACGTTTTGGCCAGTCGAAACGGAGGCGATTCCCATTTCGTTATATTGCGCCATGTTTCGAAAATTTTAGCTTTAGCCGAAATGTTCATGAACGCTTTCTTATGGGGCCGAGGCATTGCTCCGTAGGTCAACACGTCTCCGATTAACAAGAGGGACCTGTCGAAGGCAAACGCTTTACAAAAATCTAGCGCAACAGTAAGGCTCCAAGGTCACTTTCGGAAAATCCCTGACAACGCGATATCTTAAAAGATTGAGGTTATGTATCGAGAGTCTCACAAGTGTTTCTACAACATCTGTTGATTGCTCAAAAACCAGGGAAGTAAAACCTATGACGATCTGAGAATCTTCTCCATCGATTTGCCTTTAGCGAGTTCGTCTATCAACTTGTCTAGATAGCGGATCTCACGCATCAGCGGATCCTCGATTTCTTCAATACGAATTCCACAAATTACGCCACGAATCAACTCTCGCGATGGGTTTAGTTGTGGCGCTTCGGCGAAAAACGTTTCAAAGTCGGTTTTGTTTTTGAGCTGCTTCTCAAAACCCTTTTGAGTGTAGCCGGTCAGCCAGCGAATGATTTCATCCACCTCTTCCTTACTGCGACCTTTCTTTTCGGCTTTAGCGATATAGTGCGGATAGACGCTGGCAAAACTCGTTGTGTAAATTCGATGTTTGGTCATTGTGATTTGATGCATTGTCGTGGTTCGCTCCGCGATCCAACGCTCTTCAGGAGTGTAGTTGTGCACTTACCGAAAACGATGGATCACTCCACGATCCGTAGTTCTCGGTGGTTTGATGACTAGGAGATTGTAAGCCGGACTATGGAGCGATACACGACTATTCCCGCGTTATTCAGTAGGTAAGCCGCACGCTTCGGTGAATCGGTCAAACAGCGATCTCATCGCCGTATAATGCACCGTTTGTACAAATTCTCTCGGACCTGCTAAGTCGATCGCACGCTGCGCCTCGGAATCAGTAAGCACGACAGGTGAAGCTGATAGATTTCTAGCTACTATCAGCAATGCTTTGTCTCTTGCCGTAAGAAGCTCTTCATTGGTGGATTCCTCAAATCTATCTAACTCGTTGATCTGTTCGCGCGATTGACCAAGTGCTTGTAGCCTTGTATCTGCTTCTGCTAGCGAATACCACGCGCCGTTCTGCCGAGCGATCACCCATGCTAGGCGAGCTCGCGTTAAAGCACTGAGATCCAAATCTTTCTCTGCAGACTGAAAAGCAATCACTTGGCGTTTACCCGCAATCGGGAAGTTCGCTAACGCTCGAACCCAATTTGGGGCATCTTCGGCAAAACCTAGGTCGCTGAAGGTTTCCTTGGTTTCTTCCGCCGATTTTAAAGGCAACCGCGGCTTGCGCGAACTGACGATAGCTAGTCCTTTTTCAATGCTCAGCAAGTGGCTGAATTTAGCGATGCTGCGCTCGGTCGGAACCAGCTTCGGCGACTCATCGTTCCATTTTCCTTCCAAAATGCTGGACGGTTTGCTTGCCAATAAAGGATTCGTGTTGGTTAGGTAGGAATGCTCTTCTGTGTTACTCGCTCCGAAACTGCCGCCGGTGCGAGATTGTGGTACTCCAACACCTTCCTTCCAGCGGTTGATGGCGTTATTACCTGCAACCGATAAAATCATTTCCAGAATTTGCACATCGGAATAATACTTGCGACAAACATCGATATCGGCATCGCTCAATAACTGCGGTTCCAGAGTCAATCGTCTAGCCAGTGCAAATGCCGCTTGCTCATTCTCTGGAAACTTCGACCAGTCGAGATCAAGATTGGCGATTTGATCGTCCGTCATGCCAACAGCGAGCAGCTTTGATTCTTGATGCCCCAGGCAATACTGGCAGTTGTTAACTCGAGATGCGATCCAGAACAGTCGGGTTTTAAAACCATAATCCAAGGTAAGTGTTGGATCCGGTTCTTGGACGAGACGATTGTCGGTCGGCCTGTTGGTGCGTGCTGGGCTGCCGCTGAAATTGAGATAGCCTCTCGCACCCGAAGTGGATGGAAGGAAGAACTTAGATAATCGAGATTCGTACGAGGTCGCTCGGGGATCGCTTTGCAATTTCTCTTCCTCCGTTACAGGTGGAAGTAGGATTCGCTCGCGGCGGTTTTTCATATCTTCAAGCAACTTCTTCATATCGTCTCGCCGAACAGGAGTAGGACGGGGCGCGCTGGCGACCTCCTGAGGCTTAGGAGCCGACATGTTGTAATACTGATAGAAAGGATTGCCCGTTTCCAAGGTCAATTGAAAGCCGTTACTAATACGCGTCATGTAGTTGTATCGACTGGTATTAACCATAATGAAAAAAGCACGCTGATCTCCAAAGCCTTGGCGTAGTGATTCGATATCGCTTTTCGAAATCAAGGATGGTGTTCGAGTTAGTTTTCTTGCGAAATTGAGTGCTTGCTGTTCTGCAGCGCTGAAGCTGGACCAATCATTGCCCGCCAGTTTCTGGCTAATATCAGCGATCTTTTGGCGATCAAATCCGGCGACTTCCCAATTCATTTCACAATGTCCCATGCAGTATGGGCATTTGATGGCGTCGGTGACCATCCAAAAAAGACAATTACCAAATGGACGGTCCCAATTGGTGGCGATTTCAGAGCCAGCAGTTCTCATATAAGTTTCGAACGGCAATGCAAGTTCATGCGCATATCCAAATGCAATTTTGTACCAGACGATATCACTGGCCATTGGCATCAGGCCTTTGGGAAGTTTATCTGCAAACTCTTGCCAATCAGGTATTCGAAGTCGCGTCTTGCGTGTCTTCTGAATGAGGAGTCGATTTTGCAAGTCCTCGTAAGGTAGCCAAGTGAACGCTTCCTTTTCTTGGATGATATCTTGTGGGATTGCGTCTGGGGTACCGATTTCTTTCGGCGGATTCGGTGGCGGAGCAAGCGTTTTTTGAACAAGAGAATCGGCAGAGAATTGGACATCCACGGGGGCTAGTGGTTCACCTTCTTCTAATTTAACGCCTAAGCAAAGAATCAGTCGATCCTGAAAGTTGGCATAAGCCAGGTGTAGAACCATCGCGGCAACGATTCGTTCATCAAACATCGAAACCAAATCGGAAAACTGCTTGTCGGTGACAGCATCGGAATCGAGCGTCATTCCTATCGCGAATTCAATAGCAGCTTTTTCCTGATCGCTCCAGAGTGAGCCATCGCCTTCGGTCAGTGACTTCCATTTGTCTTGGTTGACTCCTGATCGTAGCGCATCTGCTTCCGCAATACTCTTGGTGTACTGGCAACTGTTGGCGTTGGCCGCTGCCCAACGCATCGCTGCTCGCAGTGTAGGCTCAACCGGGCCCGCAGTTCTTTGGGCCAAATCTAACTCTAAAAATGCAGCAGCCGTCTTGGGCATTTCTTTCGCAACCATGCGAATCCAAGATGGCAACGCTGGTGTCTTTCCATCGGCTGTCTTAGGCAACTTGTGCCAGCACTCTGCGTTGCTGGGAGGTAGAGGCCAACCTGTAACGGTCATTCTTTCGTCTGCCGCGTTGACACCGTTCAGGCTAACAACCGAGATGGTTAATAGCAGTTGCATAAGAAAGACAAGCAATCCCGAAATGCGATATCTCATGAAAGCCTCAAGAATAGAAACTTTTGCGGACAGAGACGTAAAACTGTTGAGAGCCGTGCTTAAGGGTAGATGTTAGTTATAGTTACAGATTTGACAGAAATTAGAAAGATAGCGGGTTTAATTTAAGCCAATTCGTTGACCAAGCGAGGGGGATGCGAGCCTAACGATGCGAAGGCCCTATTCTAAGTAAATGAAAAGGCCACTTCACGGATCATCGATTTCCGCCAACTCTAAGTTTTTATCACAACTCTTTGGAATGTCGGCTTTGAAAATTCCGTACTGCGGGGTTTTGCTAATCTTGGCAGTGGAAAACCGAAGGCTCAGCGTCTTTGAACGGAACAATTCATGAGCCGTAATAAAATCGAATCACTTGCTGTGTGGTAGGGCTGTACCTTGAAGGAAAAAGAGCCCTATTTACAGGAGAGGATAATACCAGGGAAGTAGAACATAGCGACCAACCCGGAATAAGAGTAAAACGGTAATCGCCAACGCAAGGGCTCTCGCATGGAAACTGTTCACATCGTCTGGCTAAAGCGGGATTTAAGGCTGAGTGATCATCGGCCTTTTGTTGAGGCTGCGCAGCGTGGGAAGGTTTTGCCGCTGTATGTCTTTGAGCCGGATCTTTGGCTGCAGCCAGAAATGGATCAATCCCATTTCGATTTCATCCAGCAATCGCTTGAGGAGCTCGATCGGCGATTGATCAAGATAGGGTTAAGGTTGCATCTTTATACGGGCGACGTGATTGAGGTGCTTCATTCGCTTCGAGAGCGATATGAGATCGGAGGAGTTTACAGTCATCAAGAAGTGGGAGGTAAATGGACTTTCGATCGAGATCGTGCTGTCGGGAAGTATCTTAAAACGCAAAGTATTCCCTGGTTCGAATACACCCAAAATGGAGTTGTTCGGGGGCTAAAGAATCGAGATCGCTGGGCCACTAGCTGGAAGCGAACCATGAGTTCGCCACAAGCGTCGACCCTTCAGGCGGCAGAAGGTGTTGTAGCCGATCGCCCCCTGCCGCTGCCTGACTCTACGAAACTCTACATTCGACCTGTAGGATCAGTCGAATGCCAAGTGGGAGGCGAATCGAATGCCCACTCGCTGCTCGAATCTTTTCTCGAAAATCGCGGAGCAAGCTACCGAACTGCGATGTCGAGTCCTCTGTCGGCTGAAGCACACTGCAGTCGCTTGAGTCCCTATATCGCTTGGGGTTGCATCACCATCAAGCAGATTCATCAGGCGGTGAGAGCGAAGATTGATGAGATCCAGATCGACAGAGCAAGCGGTGTGAAAATCGATCAAGGCTTTGCTCGATCACTGACATCGTATCAGTCCAGGCTATCATGGCACTGTCACTTTATGCAGAAAATGGATGATGAACCGGAGCTAGAGTTTCGTAATCTATGCCGTGCTTACGATGGAATGAGAGAGGATCATTTCAGAAGCGATTTTTTTGAACAGTGGTGCCAGGGACTTACCGGTTATCCCATGATTGATGCGTGTATGCGTTACTTGCACCGCCACCGCTGGATCAATTTTCGTATGCGTGCCATGTTGGTAAGTTTCGCTTCTTACCATTTGTGGTTGCACTGGAGGGAGACATCGATTTTCTTGGCGAGGCATTTTCTTGATTTTGAGCCAGGAATTCATTTTCCTCAGGTACAAATGCAGTCCGGCGTAACTGGTATCAACACGATACGTATTTACTCGCCGGTTAAGCAAGCGATGGACCAAGATCCGAACGGAGATTTCGTACGGCAGTGGATACCTGAACTTGAACACGTACCGAAGTCACTGATCTTCGAGCCTTGGAAAATGGGGATGGATGATCAGATGCGTTATCGTTGTCGTATCGGTGTGGATTATCCTTTTCCGGTGGTTGATCATCGGACTGCGGTTGCATTTGCCAAGGATCGAATTTACGAAGTGCGGAGTAGCGATCTGGCTGTAGCTACCGCAAAGCGAGTTTACGAGAAACATGGCAGCCGCAAGAATCGCGATCCACTGCCGAAGACTAGAAAAAAAGCCTCCTCTGCAAATCAGCCACCCCTGCCAGGAATGGAAGATATTTAGGAAGCAGTAAGAAGTTTCTTGGGGCATCGGGATGCGGAAGAATCCAAGAGCAAATTCTATTGCTCGATCTGTAAAAAAGTCGCTCTCGACTTAGTGATGCAAGTTGCGTCGTGATCCGGTGATGAGTTTTCCCCAGGAAGATTTGGTCACAGATTGCTTGGCCATCTTAGTAGTGGAGCGTTCTATGTCTATCGCTCCCCGATTGTGAGTGAGCTCAGGGGCATCAGTTCAATCAACCAATATTTAAAAAAAACGGCTTTTAAAATTTGACAAGACATGCCGAAAACTGTATTAATACATTAGCACAATGCAACAGAAGGATTACGCGATGCAATTACATATTCAATTTCAAGATGGAGTTCCGATCTATCTGCAGGTGATGCAGCAGATCAAGTATCTGGTTGCTTCAGGTAGGCTGCAGCCAGGAGATGAGCTGCCGTCGATTCGAGCGTTAGCAGAGCAGTTGGTAGTCAATCCGAACACCATTGCTAGGGCTTACCGTGAACTTGAAGTAGCTGGTGTGGTGGAGAAACGTCGTACGGCAGGTACCTATATCGCAGAAACAGGTTCGCCTCTTGCCAGGAAAGAGCGGATGAAACAACTCAAAGAACGTGTCGACCAGCTGCTGGTCGAGGCATTTCAGATGGGGTTTGAGCTAGATGAAGTGATCAAGTTGATGCAACAGAGTGAATTGTCCAATCGGAAATAAATAAGGGGATCCTCCATGAGCGAATTGGCATCTCTATCGTCGGGCGATGTGGTTGAGATACAGAACCTGAGTCGCGAGTTTGGGAAAAAACAGGCACTGAAGAACGTCACTCTTCGGGTTCCTCGAGGCGGCGTATTCGGATTGATTGGCAGCAACGGTGCAGGGAAGACAACGTTGATCAAGCATATTCTTGGTTCGCATTACGCTCAGAAGGGACTTGTGCGAGTTTTCGGCATCGACCCGGTCGCTCATCCGGTCGAAGTGCTTGGGCGCATAGGCTATGTTTCCGAAAACCGCGATATTCCGGATTGGATGCGAGTAGCCGAGATCATGGCCTACACCCAAACCTTCTATCCTGCTTGGGACTCCGCCTACGCAGAGGAATTGCGCGAGATGTTCGAGTTGGATCCGAATCAAAAGATTTTGACGTTATCGCGTGGGCAGGCCGCTCGCGTCTGCTTGCTGCTTGCCCTCGCTCACCGTCCCGACCTTTTGCTGCTCGATGAGCCCTCCTCAGGCCTCGACCCGGTTGTAAGACGAGACATCCTCTCCGCCATAGTGCGAACCATCGCCGATGAAGGACGCACAGTTATTTTCTCGTCGCATTTACTGGAGGAGGTTGAGCGGCTCGCAGATCGAGTTGCCATCATCCACGATGGAGAGGTCATCCTTGATGATGGACTCGAAAGCCTCAAAGAGTCGTTCCATCGAATCACTTTGCGATTCGAAAAGCCGTCTACGGAAGCGCCAAACATTTTAGGTGCAGTCGATCAACGAGGATACGGGGACGAGTGGACTTATGTGTGCCGCGGTGATCGAGAGCAAATTATTCATGCTGCGAGGGCGCTGCGAGCTGAGATTGTGCAGGAAGGACGATTGTCCCTAGATGAAATTTTCGTAAGCAGTATTTCTCGATAGTTTTACTTGGTGGAATCGTTGGGTTGCCTTAGCAGTATGAGGGCAAAGTATGTATAGCATCATAAAAGCATTTTCCTGGGAATATGTTGCGAGGAATCGCGGTCTTTTGTTGTTTTTCCTTTTCCTTCCCGCGACGGTTCCTGCGATTGTTTTGGCGTCATTTCAATTCGATACCGAAGCGTATCGTTCGCCGGAATTCGCGGTTATTTTTGCTTTTATCATTCCGAGCATCATTGCGATAGCTTCGTATGGAGTGATCGTGACCCAGGGGAGTCCCTCGAGATGTTTTCGATTACCGCTTAGCAACTCTACGATTACAAATCTTTTTTTCTGGGGTGGTGCACTTCTTATCGGGGGACAAGTCGCATCACTTATCGCCATTTTGAACAACTGTTTTGATACAGGTTGGCCAGTAGTTAGTTCGACGCTGTTCGCGATCGTCTGCTGGGGTATTTACCAGTCGGTGTTTCGTGAACGAGAACTCTCACCGCTAACCATCGTCAAAGTTATTGTGGTTGTACCGCCACTGTTGTTTTGGTTTGTATGGCGGAATCGTCTTTTGCCATTCGTCGAAGCAGGCGCCGAAAGCGTGGGTGATTATTGGTTTGATTTTACGCTTGTCGATGCTGTCATCACCATCGCAACACTCGCTGCTAGTTACGGAGTGACGCTGTGGCGAATCAGCCAAGATCGATGTGGCCGTAAGTGGTCTATCCTAACTGGATGGAACTATATGCCTCTCAATGGATATCTGTCAGATTTGATTTTCAATACAAAGTCCTTTAAATCAAAAGTACATGCTAATGTGTGGTACGATTTCCGTAGTCGTGCGGGACTGATTCCATCATTGATTATTCTTCTCCTGCTTAGTTTGTGGTTAGTTGGCAGCGTTATCGGTTGTAGTTTAGGTGATGCAGCATTCACAGCGAATTTTGTATTAGGGGGAAGCATGGTTGCATGCTACCTTCAAGTTATGATTGCTACGCTTGTAGCGGCGAAAGATTTGAAGCTCAGTACAACGTCTAAAACTATCAAGCTTCATGATTTCGGTATCGGGCTATTTCCTTTCCTTTTTCCCGTTAGAACCGCAGATATCGCACGATCGATCATTAGCTCCTCAGCGATATCTATTTCGCTTTCGACAGCGGCGATTGCACTATCCTTCTTATTCGTTGGTCTCTTGAGAGGAATCGCAAAAGTGGAATTTGCGATTGGGGACTTCGGTGAGCTGGGATTAGGGATGTTCGCAGTCTTACATGTTTTGTTTTCGATGATCCTATCGTTTGCCGCATTGAATTTTATGATTTCCGCTTCTTCCTTTCATGCTGTGCCCTTTCGGGCTAAGTATGGCTGGCTCTTTCTTGTGCCAAGTTTACTTTTGGTTTTGGTGGTAGTTGCTTTGGCATTGAATCCAGCAGTCTTGGGGTTGGCTTTTGTCATCGCTATAGCACTGTCACAGCTTATTTACTGCACGTTCGAGTGTTTAAGGCTTCGCGACGTTTCCTATGGCACTGCAGTCATCGTGTGGGTTTTAGGAGTTGTGGGAATTGGTGTGGTGATTGTTAGTAGGCTTCCAGTCGCACCACCACTAATTGCTTTGGGATGTCTATCGATTCTTATGGCGATGCTCCCGGTTTTTGCGATACCTCTCGTTCTTCGAAAGGCTCGCGCAGTGTGAGAAGGCTTTGTCGTGGATAGCTGTGCTTTGCGGGAGATAAGCCTATTCGAGCACGGAGCACTAATACGCCTTTACGACATCGTCGAGGATTGCAGAGAGATCTATTGCGATGGCTGCATAGTCCGATCACTTATTACGGCATCATGGGGCGGTAGCATGTCACAGAGCCAGAAGTCGTAATTACAGCACCACTGGAGTGAGTGCCTGCGGATAGATAGATATTTGCTAGGCTCGAAACAACGCGACCTGGCGGATCATAGTTCTGATGAAGAATGGTAACCTTGCCGCCCCCGTAGACAGTTTGCACGATGGCTGTGTGTCGTGGTGAACCTAGGCTTTGTTCCGCCCAACTGGTATCTCGTTGTGTAACCCGCATCACAAAGTTGTTGAACTGCAGGACGTCTCCCGGTTGGAGTTGGGACACGGTTATTACTGAGCCCCATTCATACAAGCTTGCTGTTCGAGGCCGGCGCGCCGAGATTGACAGGATGCCTCTTTCGGCCACATCCCAGCACTCGCCACGACCGATGACGGAACCGATGTTACCTAGAACAAAAGAAACGATTCTTTGACCTTCGCTGGGAGTTATGGGGCGTGGCACAAAATGACTTTCTGAACGTGTGGTTGGTCAACGCAAGAGGGTTGAGGTGACCGTTGGGTTAGTCTATTTCAAGCAAGTCTCACCGAGCGAAAGCCAAGTGCCGGTCTGATAGTGGCTCTTATTTGAACGATCTTGTCGGCTTTTATCGCCCCCAATTTCGGTGTTTACGCTTCAGAAAATAGTAACGAGTTTTGGGCTCCATCGCAAATATTTTAAACGGATACTGGAATAGCCGCGACGGCATGTAATTTCGAGTCGGAGTTGATTTCTTGGGTGCAACTTTTCAAGAAATGTGAAGGGTAGGGGACGGAGGGACTTTAGAGGTGTACATGAAGGTGATCCTTAGTGAAATTTGTTTAAATCAGGCGACCTTTGTTGCATAACAAATGCAAGTGCATATAATATGCCTGCGATATGGGATGGATGGATTTGGCTTTATGTTTGTCTTTTTCTGGTTGCCGCGTTTGTGGTTTTCGTAAGTTTTGAAGAAGAAAGATCGAGATTATGGAACGCATTTTAATAGGCCTAGGTTTAATGCCCTTGTGTGCCCTCTCGGCAGTCGTGTTTGGTGAAGAAAAGAAAGAAGCGACATCTACTAAAAAAGGACCCGTCACGGTATGCCGGATTCTCTGGCAAGATGACGCGGACCATACACTCAAGTGGTCCGATTTGACACGAGATCCTCAAGGTCTAAGTTTGAACCAGCAAGTTCTTGAGGGTTTTCCTAAGCTCGATTCTACTCAGCAGAGTTTCGTGCAGATGGAGGAGTCTGATGGCATGGTAGTGCTTGGAATTCATGATAACGAAGAAGGTGCTTTCGGCTCGGGATGGGTGGCTGTCGATTCAGGCGTGATTGAAGAGGAGCATGGTGATCATTCCCATTGGCAATTCGAGAGTAAGCCGCAAGTTGCGCATTCACAATTGGATAAAGAACAGGGGAATCCAGCCCATGTCTATCTTTATCAGGGAGATATTTTCCTTGCCAATGATAAAAAGAACGGGTTCACAATTCTTACTCCAAGTAGTCTTCGTAAGGCATCGACAAGAACTTCTGCGGCGCGTTTCTTCTCGGGCGGAGGTAGCCACATTACGCTCGCGGCGGTCGATGGGAAGGTGTGTTACGCGACATGGGTGGATCGAGATGGGGATAATGAGGGACGTGTCGATGTTGTGCCCATCAGTTCTTCGACCGGTCAGGCAGGATATCAATTGAAACTTCCAAGCGGCGGTCTGCATGGGGCGACCGCCAATTCCGGGCGCGTCTTCTTCGCTCCTGCGGACGGGATTTGCTGGGTCGAGGCCGATATTGAACTATCCAAGAATAAAGAAGACGTCAAAATCCATCATCTCTCCCTTGGAAAAGATTCTGCAACTGGAAAGCCTCGACGAACAGGAGCTTTCTCCAATCATAGCCATTTCGTATTGTTCACCACCGGAGCCAAGGAATCTGCCAGTTTGTGCATGATCGATGCCAAGGCAAAGGAACCCAGCGTGATTGAAGTATCGATGCCTCTTGCGGATGGACTTGCCTGGACGACGCCTGCTTGTGTCACAACAGCGTCCGGAAAGCATTATGCTTTTCTATTTAGTGATCGACGGGGGAGTGAATCGTCTGAGTCCTTAGCGATCGTAAATCTTGATCCCAACAAGGATGGTGATTTATCGGATGCAAAGTTAGAAAAAACGTTGCCGGTTGGAGCTAGCAAGATCGTCGGCCATGGTGGTCATCATGAAGTTGCCTTTTCAAGCAGCGGTCGTTGGGCTTTTATTACCAACCCTGGCGATGGTTCGATATGGGTTGTATCGCTTTCAACTCTTGAGGTCGAAAGCAAGCATCAGGTTGATGGCGTCCCTTCGCGTATACTTGCGATAGGTGGGTGAAGCAAACCGAGATTTAAGGTGGGGGCTTCACCGGACTGACTCTGCTGTAGTGGCTGGTTAACAGTTGTTGCGGATTACTAACCGGGTAAAGGGCTACGAACCTGCAGAGATTATTCGTTGCGTAATAACTCAATTCCGCACTTTGATCGTTTACAGAAGTAGTACCTTAAAACCTGATTTATTTCGACTAGGTCAGTGGCTGTCTATCACTTCCTCGATTTCAATCGCGGCCAAGGTGTTTTCTCGTCGGCAGCACTACGTAAAGCTTGGATCTTCAAGGAGGATCTTAAGGCAAGTTGTTTGCTCATCGAGAACACCTTGGGATGCTAGCCTTTTGGTCTCAACGAAGGAGCCGAATGCCCGACTTGATTCGACGGAGATGGTGATAAATTTTGCCTCACCCCTTGTGTAGGTGGTAATAGCAGCTTTAAGGGTGAGATATCTCACAATATTTAATGCGTTTGAGCTAACGATTCGAAAGTGGGCATTCCGTCGCAAATCCCTAAAAAATAATCAACGAATGCTTCCTGGGCTCAATTCCTTTAATAGTCTAGAAACGGATTTGAGCTAGCAAGTCAATTCTGATAACCTCCGACCATGGTCTTGTTGCGATAGAGGTTATGTCGTATTGGCTGTTTCAATCTTTGAGACTCGAATCGGAAGTGGGTTGACATGATCAGTGGACAAGAAACCAAAAGTAATTTCCGGACTCGAGATTTACTAAGTGGATTGATTGTTTTCCTGGTCGCTCTACCTTTGTGCCTTGGGATTGCACTTGCGTCAAATGCCCCTCCTGTCGCTGGCATCATATCCGGGGTTATCGGCGGGATTTTAGTAGGGTGGTTGAGTGGTTCGAGAACAAGTGTCAGCGGTCCCGCAGCAGGGTTGACCGCGATCGTCGCAGCTCAGATAACGAGCCTAGGTGCCTTCGATACTTTTCTACTAGCCGTGATTCTTGCTGGCGTGATTCAAGTCGCCCTGGGAATGCTACGCGCCGGAGGGCTTGCCGCTTTTTTTCCTTCTAGCGTGATTCAGGGACTTTTGGCTGCTATCGGTCTAATTTTGATTCTTAAGCAGTTTCCACACATTTTAGGTCACGATACCGATCCTGAAGGGGAAATGGCTTTTGAGCAACCCGACCATGAAACGACTTTGTCCGAATTGCTCACTTTGTTTACTGGAGACGTGCATCAAGGTGCAATTGTCGTTGGGCTGTTGTCGCTACTTCTTCTTTTCGTATGGGATCGCTTTCCGAAACTGAAAAAGGGATTTATTCCAGCTCCTTTGGTTGTGGTTTTATTGGGTATCGCGTTTAAGCTGCTTTTCGACAAAATGAGTGGTCCATGGACGATCTCTCAGTCGCATCTGGTGGATGTTCCAGTTGCTGAGGATTGGTCGAAAATATCTTCTTTCTTTCGATTCCCGGACTGGTCTCAAATTGCGCGACCTGCAGTATGGGTAGCGGGGATTACGATCTGTGTTGTCGCAACACTGGAAACCTTATTGAATCTCGAAGCTGTTGACAAACTTGATCCGCTACAACGCAATTCACCTCCCAACAGAGAACTAATTGCTCAGGGTTGCGGAAATATTGTTTGTGGTTTTCTCGGAGGGATTCCGATCACTTCAGTGATTGTACGGAGTTCGGTGAATATTAATGCCGGTGCGAAGTCCAAATTGTCCGCGATCTTTCATGGCGTTTTACTTGCTTTGTGTGTGGTCGCGATCCCTAAGTTGTTGAATCTAATTCCACTAGCAAGTTTAGCGGCAATTCTGTTTCACACAGGAACAAAACTAATCAATCCCGGATTGCTAATTCGAATGTGGAAAGATGGACCGTATCAATTTTATCCTTTCATCGTGACCCTATTGGGGATTGTATTTACGGATCTGATCATAGGTGTGGCAATTGGTTTGGCTGTCAGTCTGACTTTTATTCTAGCGAGCAACATTCGTCGACCTGTCGATCAAGTGATGGAATCGCGGTTTGGCGAGTCCATCAATCATATTCAGTTGCCAGAGCAGGTCAGTTTCCTAAATCGCGCCGCGCTGATCAATTTTTTTGATAAATCACCTAAAGATACTCACCTGTTAATCGATGCAACTGTTTCACATTTTATTGATCCAGATATTCTCGCATTGATAAGGGATTATCAATTGGTTACCGGACCAGTGCGTGGGGTCAAGGTGAGCACTCGAGGATTTAAGTCGAGGCTTGGGATTGAAGATCGTATTCTTTACAACGAGTACTCAACCTCGGAGCTTCAGCGGAAGTTTACACCTGCGGATGTTCTGTCCTGGATGAAGGCTGGTAATGCACGATTTCGTGAGGGAAATCGATTGCAACGTGATTTAGCTTTTCAAATTAACGCAAGTACCGGTGGGCAGTATCCACTGGCCGTGATACTAGGTTGTATCGATTCGCGAGCTCCGGCTGAAATTGTTTTCGATGTCGGACTGGGAGAGCTTTTTAGTGCTCGTATCGCTGGCAATGTTGTAAGAGAGAAGGTTCTCGGAAGCCTCGAATATGCTTGTGCGGTGGCTGGTGCCAAGCTGATACTCGTGATGGGACATACCCGGTGTGGTGCTGTTCAAGCAGCTGTCCAGTTAGCCGCACGCAATGAACATAGTTGTGCTGGTCTGGAATGCGACCATCTTGATTTGATTATCAAGGAAATACAAAAGTCGGTGGATACAAGAGTTCTATCTAGGTGGGACGATCAGCCGCCTGAGGTAAAACAAAACATCATCGATGAAGTAGCAAAGCGAAATGTCCTAAATTCTGTGCAGTGGATCTATCGAGAGAGCCAAACCTTGCGACGTATGGCCGATGGTGGAAAGATCGCGATAGTAGGAGCCCTATATCACATTGAATCAGGTGTTATTGATTTCATGACCGATGATGCACTTGGCGCGCAATTGACAACGCCCTCTAGGGCTTAGTTAGTTATGGTGAGTCACGATCTCGTATCGCGATGATTTCAGCGGTCGTCCTCAGGAAGAAAGTACCTTCGGAAATAGCAGGTGTGGATAGTACCTTAATGTTACCCGGATTGCTGGAGACTTGCTCGAATCGACCACCAGCCTTTATCACCGATACGGTGCCATCTTCTGCTGTGAAATAAATATGCCCATCCGCAGCGATAGGAGAGGCTGTGAAACTCTGGATTCCACCGCTAAGCCGTTTCTTATAGACCTGCTCTCCCGTTATAGCTCGATAACAACTGACGACGCCATTGTTAGCGAGGATATAGAGAAAGTCTCCGTAGACAATTGGCGTTGGCATGTAGGGTCCACCGCGTTGGTGACTCCAAGCAATACCTGCATCTGATTGTGGTATCTCGCCACCATCCTTGGGCTTGCGACCGGGTAGCTTGAGTTCGCCACGTGCTTCAGGACGCACAGCAACGATCGGTTGGATGGGTGCGTAGCCACTCGATAGATAAATGAGCCCATGGCTTACACTTGGTGTCGGCACTACGATTTCAGAATGATCACCAAGCCACCATATCAGTTTGCCGTCGCGCGCATCGTACCCACGAGCAGCCCTAGTTCCGTGGGTAATCAGCATAGGCAAGTCACCGAAAGAATGGATTACCGGTGTCGACCAAGTGGGAATTTCGTCGCGCTGGGTTCGCCAAATCTCTTCACCCGTCTTTAGATTCAAACAGCAAACGAAAGCCCCCTTTTGGATATCACACTGCAAATAAAGCTGATCACCAGAAATCGCTGGAGAACTACCGAACCCCCATTGGTAACTAGGATCATAAAACCAGCCGCTATCGAGCACGCCGAGGTCACGACTCCAAAGTAGATTTCCATCGACGTCGAACGCATACAAGCCCTCGGAACCAAACCACGCGATAACGTGATTTCCATCCGTTGCAACAGTTGGATTGGCATGTGACGATTTGGAATGCCGTTTGACCGCAGGTTTTGCAGATTTACAGGTTCGCTCCCACAGTACTTCTCCATTTCGTTTATCAAGACAATACAGTTTAAAGTCGTAAACACTATCGTCGTCAACCGAATTGACATCGCCATAGATTCCAATTTGAACGCTGTTGTTACCGGAAGTGCTTACGGCAGACGTTACGAATAATTGGTTTCCCCAAATCACGGGGCAGGAGTTTCCAAAACCGGGAATAGCTTTTCGCCATGCGATATTCACCTCCTCTGTGATATCCCACTTCACCGGTGGTTGCTGACCATCGGCAATTCCCCGAGAACCGTTGCCCCGAAACATAGGCCAATGGACCGAGGAGGAACCAGCATCAGATTCATTAGAGATGTGTTCCAGATTGCCTGCAGCGGAGGCGGAATCCAGCATCGGTTCAGTTAGCTTTTTATCAGTTAGCTTTTCAACAGTGTCGCTATCGGTAGTTACCGGGATATATTCATATTTCGCCCCATTTGTTTGAAGGCTTACACTTTTAATTTTCTCATCGGTCCTTTGAAAATGAATCACTTGCCGGCCAAGGCGGAATTCATTTGTTCCAGTTTCAAACCAAGTCTGCGAACCGCCAAATCCAAAATCGATGGCTAAATGATTTTCTTTTAGAGTGATATGTAACCTCGACTCGCCCCCTTGTAGCTGAAAGATTCCTGTCAGCTTTTTCAGGTCATCGACAGTTGATTGCGGTACTTCGTGTTTAGGGAAATCTAGTCCTTCGAATAATTCTAGAAGCGATTCGGATTTCTGAGCCTTAGCAAGCGAAAAGGCGATCGATAGATTCTCTCCGTCGATACGCCCGGAACTGATGATGGCTTTGGTGAGGTTACTGTTTCGCTCGCTGATTGCATCCAGCAGCAAACCATTGGCTCCATCGGCGCCAGATTTCAAAAGAACAGCGATGACGTCGTAGTGCTTATTCGCTTGCGCCCAGGTCAATGGAGTTGCGTTGTAAAAGGTGTCCTTGACATTCGGGTTCGCCCCGCGGCTCAATAGCAATTCCACCACTTGGAGATGCCCGCGATCGCAAGCAAAGCTTAATGCTGTCGATTGGTAGGTTGTAGCCGAATTGACATCAACTCCCGCATCCAGCACGCGTTTGACCGTTTCAAGATCTCCTGAACGCGCAGAGTGCCAAAGTCGCTCGGCACCCGACTGTTGTTCGATTTGCTGGGCGCAGGCCGAAGAGATGAGTGATGAAAGAGTGGTAAGTAATAGCCATGCCGTTGACGAGCGAACCAGCGAATGATTTGAAAGCATGAAAGATATCTCTGTGTAACGATAGTGGAGCGTTCACGACAATTGCAGAGCGGTTCACGACCAAGGGACTAGGTTGTGATTTCTAAGTCTCTCAGTGATCCGGTGCTTGTACCGAAGGACTCGGTCTCCACTCCCAGTCTTTGCAACATGCTAACAAATAAATTACAAAGAGGTACGTTCTCGGATTCCTTGAAGCTAAGGTGCTGTCCATGTTTGAAGCCGCCACCACAGAGAAGTACGGGAAGATTCTTGACTGAATGACTGCTGGCATCGCCCAAATTGCTTCCGAAGAAAACTGTAGTGTGATCTAGCAGCGAACCATCCGATTCCTGCGTAGCTCGAAGTTTGCCGAGAAGATCGCGAAAAGTTTTCAGTGCTTCGCGCTCTACGATTTCCAGTTGCTTAAGTTTTCCGGGATCTTTTCCATGATGGGAAAGGTCATGATGGCCCAATGAGACACCTTCAATAGGAGGAGCATTGGTGGAACCAGCCAACATAATCGTGATTAGTCGCGTTGAATCCGTTTCTAATGCAAGATGAGCTAAGTCAAACATCAATCGGGTTCGACCAATCAAATCGGCTGGGTTGGAGATGTCAACTGGAGGTTTAGTATCAACTTCTGTTTTAGGTTTTTTTGCCCAACCTTCGTCAATGCTGATCTTTTCCTCCAAACTTCGTACGCTACTGAGATACTCTTCGAGTTTCTCGCGATCTGTCGTGCCGAGGGATTGCTTGATCTGTTTGGCTTGCTCACGAACATCGTCCAAGATGCTTCGGCCATCCTCAAGTCTGCGGAACTGAGTTTGCTTCTCCTGTTCTGATCCCTCCAGAAACATCCTTGCGAAAAGTTTCGATGGTGAGGTTGAGGCGGGAACGATTGCTCCAGTACGAGTCCATGAAAGACCAAGCCCTTCACCAGATAAAACCAGGCTTGGAAAACGCGTCTGCGATCCAATTTGCTCCGCCGCTAGTTGATCGATCGAGATGGAGTTTTTGAAGCCAGGTTTTCCTGCGCCTTGAGCTCCCGTTAGAAAACTTGCTGTAGCCTGATGGGCAAAACCAGGACTGGTGCCAACATGAGATAGCCCGGAAATGACAGTCAGATCGTTCCGGAAATCACTTAATAAGTCCAAATACGGAGTGCTCTTGTAGTCGCGCCCCGATACCGCGGGAAAGAAGTTCGGTGCATACAATCCAAGCGGTGCGCAGATGCATACCATCCGCTGAGGTGATGGCGAACGCATGGTTGCCGCTCTGGCAATTCTGGATAGGTTAAAGCAAGGCAAAGCCAAAGCGATTCCACTGGCTCGAAGAAACCTGCGTCGAATCATGGTCATGACTGTAAATCCTACTCAGGCTATTTGTTTCGAAATGCTGGTGTCTCAATGGCTGCTTGAATGATCGAACGAAGTCCGAAATCATTTTCGCGAGTCTTTTTTATAATCAGCTCAATGCTTTCCCGGTCAGCTAAGTTGGCCTCTTCACCCGTTGCATAGCTTATTAATTTTCCCGCGAAGGATTTGGCCAACAATTCGCGATCTTGCAATAGCAACTGTTTGTATTCCTGAATGGATCCGAAGGCCCTGCCATCCAGAAGCGAGTCAGCGACTTCGACTTTCGGGCCGTGCAAATATCTCATTTTTCTTCCGGAAATTACGGCAGGGTCTCCAATTCCGATACTCCGATAATTTTCTCTCCAGCCACCGATAACGTCGAAGTTCTCTAATGCGAATCCATGTGGATCGATAAGAGTGTGACAGCTGGCACATTCTGGTATATCTCGGTGCTTTGCCAATTGATTTCGAATCGTTGTGGCACCTCTTATGTCCGGTTCCACAGCCTCGATATTCTCCGGCGGTTTAGGAGGAGGTGATCCGAGGATTCGATTCAACACCCAATTTCCGCGCAGTATGGGAGAGGTAGTGGTTCCATTTGCTGTAACCTTGAGAATAGCGGCCATTGTCAGTAATCCGCCACGAGGCGAATCCTCTGGCAATTTAATCTTCTCGAATCTGACGCCTTCGGGAACGCCGTCGATACCGTAGTGTTTAGCTAGCCGACCATTTAGATACGTAAAATCGGAATCGATAAAATGGTTGATGCTAAGATTGTTGTCTAAAATGTCGTCAAAAAAACGATGAACTTCCTGCAGCATGGATACCTTGAGAAGGTCATCGTATTCAGGATAGAGCATAGCATCCGGTAAGGTATCATCGATAGCGTTGAGGCCTAGCCACTGACTGACAAAACTGCGTCTGAAAGCGAGCGATTTGGGATCCTCGAGCAGATGTTCAACTTGCTCGCGTACTGTGGCTTCCTCACTTAATTTGCCCATCTCGGCCAATCGAAAAAGTTCTTCATCAGGCATGGAATTCCAGAGAAAGTAGGAGAGCCGATTAGCGAAGGCGAAATCATCAAGTTTTCCAACGGGTTCACGATGAAAGAGAAAATCAGGAGACAATAAAATACCTTTCAGCGCAACTCGTATCGCATCTTCGAAGGAACGACCTTGTTGGTTAAGTGATTCGAAACGTTTGAGGAATGGATTTACATCTGATTCTGAAACAGGACGGCGAAACGCACGTTTGGCGAACGCGGTGAGGATCCGTTTGGCATCTTCCAGTGGTCGCTCAGAGCTCACTTCAAGTCGATTTGGCTCGGTTGGTGATCTAACTTGCTTTAGGTCGCCAAAGATCCGTCGATGGCTCTCCGGGGGCCAGGATTCGATGATGGGTCCTTCAATATCAACATGCTGGATCAGTAGCCCTGGTCCCTTGTAATTTTCCGCTCCAATTTTTTCTACTTGCGGAGGTGTTACGCCAAGTCCATCAACGACAATTCTCAGGGTGAGGTTGGGTTCCATGTCTTCTAGAATTTCGACAACCGTTGGCTCATTGGGTGGTACGGAGTAATAGCCGATGAGATACTGCTCCGCTGCTGCATTCATGGGACCAGCTTTGACATAGAATGTGATTGGTTTATCGGTTTGAGTTCCGTAAGCCGTGATGCGAAAGCGATATTTACCTCGAGCACGTGTATTAAATTGCCAAAGAGTGACTTGGATGTTAGCGGAAACCCAGGAACTGAATACCGCGACACCATCTTTTTCATGACGATAAACGCTACCTGTTGCCTTCACTGTTCTTTCATCACGAATGTCGAGTTTTCGCTTAATCGTATTGGGGCGAGCACCGCTGGCGATGGCTGCATCAAGAACACGATCTGCCGCTGCTAAATAGCTGTCTAGAAGAAATGAAGAAACATGCAGCGAATCTGCGTTGTTTAAGAAACCGTCAGAATTTGTTTCTGCTGGAATCAGATCGGATAAATCTACTTTGACATCTAGTAAGTCGCGGATTGTGTTCTCGTATTCCAAACGACTTAAACGCCGAAGCGGGCTGCGACCTGTCACTTTTCGGCGTTCCTGCTCACTGACGATCAGTTGATCTTCAATCCACTTTATCGCGGCTTGACGCTCCGCAGGCTCTGGTTGCTTTTCTTCCTTGGGTGGCATGAAGCGATAGGCAAGTTGATCGCGAATCTTCGTCCATATTTGTCGATCGCTGTCGCTTTCAAGCGAGAAAGATAGGGACTCAAAGTCGAAATGTTCTTTGGATTTGGACGTATGGCAGTCGAAGCAATACTTACTAAAAAAGACATTCTCCATCGAGTCGTTGGTATCTGCTTCTTCTGATCGCGCAGTCGCAGCAAAAGACATTAGCGAAATGAGCCAAGCAAACTTGAATAGCAAGTTTGGCGATCGATAAATAGAGTCAAATAACACGCCCATGAATAACTTTCCTTATACTCTCCTTTATAAAGTTCGTTCTAGGCACTGTAAACGGATTGCTCCGCAAAGGTAGCTTGATTGTGCCTGGGAAAAGGATGGTGAAGTCCGAAGAGCTCAGGGATGCCCGGCTGATTGTTTTAGAGTCGTGCCTGTTTCAAAAAAGCTCAACGTTTTGTTGCTTTCGATATTGGAAATGGATTTTAGCTTGATTCATTGGGGGCGGTGGTCGAGTTTGTGGCAATGATTCAAACAATGATATCAGCCTGTTCGTTTTCAAGCGTCGACTTGATAGTTGCATGCTACTGCATGCACTCTAGGATCCTGGTGGGCTGGGAATGGTGTGGGATTTTAAGATGTAGTGAGTTTATCCATTTTAGCAGGGGTTGATTGTTCTGGAAATCTCGCGATTAACTCGTCCATATTGTTTTTTAAGCCATTTTTCAAAGTCACGATGAATTACTCGTGACTTTGCTGAATTCTTCGGAGATATTCAGAAGCCACTCCCCGCTGCGTCCCACCTCTGCGGCCTTCACTGACGAGCCTGTTTGATGAAAAAGCTTGTGTTTCTGTTCATGATGTTGCACGGCTGTGTCTCCCTTCTTCATGGAGATGAAGTATCGCGAGAGCAAGTTGATTTTTTTGAATCGAAGATTCGTCCTGTACTCATCGAGCATTGTTTAAGTTGTCATTCTGAAGAGGCGAGGCTTTCCAGCAAACTCAAAGGAGGACTTCTGCTCGATTCGCGTGAGGGTTGGGAAGTCGGTGGCGATAATGGACCTGCGATCGTCCCAGGCAAGCCGCGGGAGAGTGGTCTCTTATCGGCGCTCAGCTACGAACATGATGTGCAGATGCCTCCGGCTGGTAAGTTGTCGGATCGAGTTATTGAAGATTTCAAGCAATGGATTCAGGATGGTGCCATCGATCCAAGGACGACTGGTACGGCTGTTCCCAAAGGAAAGCCGCAAGTGGATTTAGCTGAGGCAAAAAAGTTCTGGTCCTTTCAGCGCCCTCAGGAACACACCGCTCCGGTAACACAGCATGAGCCATCGAGGAAAATAGATTCTTTTGTGTTAGCTAGACTGGAGAGCGAGCGACTCAAGCCCGCACCTATGGCAGAGCCTCGGGTTCTTATTCGTCGTCTCTATCTCGACTTGATTGGCGTTCCACCTACAGCGGAGCAATTAGATGCTTTCATGGCCGATCCAACAGATGCAAACTATGAGAAGATTGTAGAGCAACTACTCTCGTCGCCAGCCTATGGTGAGCGATGGGCTCGCTTGTGGTTGGATGTTGCTAGGTATGCCGAAGATCAAGCACATATTGTTGGTGAGGACAAATCTCTTACGTACCCGAATGCCTATCTTTACCGTGATTGGGTAATCGATGCGCTGAACCGCGATCTTAACTATGCCGACTTCATTCGTCTTCAAGTGGCTGCTGATCTGATTGAAGGAGAGGATTCAGAGAATCTCCCAGCATTAGGTTTCCTCGGTTTGGGGCCGAAGTATTACGATCGAGGTCGCTTGTTTGTCATGGCTGAGGAGTGGGAAGACCGCGTCGATGTGATTAGTCGGGGCGTATTAGGTTTGACGGTTGTTTGTGCACGCTGCCATGATCACAAATACGACCCGATTAAAACAGATGATTACTATGGTTTGGCTGGTGTGTTTGCGAGCACCCAGATGTTCAATAAGCCGCTAAAGAAGGATGCGCAGAATCCTGCCACAGTCGATGAAAAAGCGGCTGACGGGGTGAAGCGGGAAAACGAAACCAAGAAATCGGAAGAGCCCAAGAATCCGGAAGAAGCAATGCACATTGTTAGGGAAGGGAAGCCAACCGACCTACATGTTTTCGTGCGGGGTGATGTCGACAATAAGGGAGCTTTGGTCACGAGAGGTTTTCTACCGCTGCTTACCGAGAAGCAAATAAATTTTACACAGGGAAGTGGTCGACGTGAATTGGCAGAGGCACTGGTAGATTCAAGCAATCCTGTTACAGCGAGAGTAATCGTCAATCGGATCTGGGCTGCCTACTTCGGCAAAGGGATTGTAGCTACGGGCAGTAATTTTGGGACACTCGGAGAACGGCCAACTCATCCGGAGTTGTTGGATGACCTGTCGGTTCGATTTGTTAACAACGGGTCTTCTTTGAAATGGTTGCATCGCGAAATCGTTTTCTCCCGCACGTATCGTCAAAGCAGCCAAGCAGATCCTGAGACGATTGCATCAGATCCGGAAAATAGATGGTTGGCTCGTATGCCGCGCCGACGTCTGGGAGCGGAGGGGTGGCGTGATGCTTTGCTGACCGCTACAGGACAAATGGATCGAAGTCGCATCGGAGGAGCGTCAATCGATCCTTCCGATGCTAAGCAAAATCGGAGAACGGTTTACAGTCGTATTAGCCGATTGGAGCTGAACCGTTATTTGGCATTGTACGATTTTCCAGATCCTAACGTGACAGCAGAGAAACGAGCCGAAACAACGACGCCACTACAAAAGCTTTTCGTGATCAATAGCCCCTTCATGATCGCACAGGCAGATGCCTTGGAAGCTAAGGTTTTGCAGATTTTTCCGGCTGGCTCGGATGACACTACGGTACCACGCGTCACCTGGATCTACCGAACGGTATTTGGACGGCCTCCAACGGATTACGAGCTTCGATTGGCCGAACAATATCTTCGTGGGGGTTCTGAATCGAATCGCTTGAAGTCCTACGCTCATGCAATATTGGCGACCAACGAATTACAGTTTGTTGATTAGTGTTTAGGCATTGCTGAGCAGGCGTTGAGCTCGTTTGATTGAACGGATCGGTATAGAAGAAATTTCGAAGGCGATGGTTTTCATAGCTCATTGAGGATAGGTGGCAAAAATGAATTCAATTGCGATGTCTCGCCGCCAATGGTTGCAGTCGACTGGAATGGGCTTTGGAGGTATTGGGTTGGCGGGAATTATGCAGCAAATCCAAGCGTCAGATAGATTGGCGACGCTTGAAGATGGAGGATTGCATTTCGCTCCGAAAGCCAAGCGAGTTATCTTTCTGTTTATGAATGGTGGACCGAGTCACGTCGACACTTTTGATCCGAAGCCTGCTTTGAAAAAGCATGAAGGGGAAAAGCCTAGTAAAGACATTGATCGACGAGCCAAAGCAGGCTATGTCCCATCCCCTTTTCGTTTTCGATCCCATGGTGAATCGGGTGTCGTCATGAGTGAATTGTTTCCGCACATGGCGAAGTGCGCGGACGATTTGTGCGTGATTCGTTCAATGCACACAGACGTTCCGAATCATGAACCTGGTTTGATCATTATGCACTCTGGGGTTCAGCAGCCAACACGTCCCAGTATCGGTTCGTGGGTGACCTATGGCTTGGGAACAGAGAACGAAAACCTTCCTGGATATGTTGTCCTGGGGCCACGACGTCCGGTGGTTGGACCTCATCTCTGGTCAAACTCGTTTCTGCCTGGCGCATACCAAGGAATGGCAGTTAACACACAGGATATGAAGATTGAGAAACTGGTTGCAAATCTGAATCACCCATCTCTCAATCGCGCGGAGCAAAAGGAACAGCTTGATCTTCTAGCGAATCTAAATCGTCTTCATGCCGATGTCCGTCAACGCGACGCTGCTTTGGAAGCGCAGATTAAAGCGATGGAGGTTGCTTTTGCGATGCAGATGGAAGCCTCAGAAGCTTTTGACATTTCGCGCGAGTCTGAAAAAACGATTGAGATGTATGGTGATACACTGTTTGGACGACAGTGCCTTCTAGCGCGACGACTTTCGGAACGAGGAGTACGGTTTGTTACTTCCTACTATTTGACGCCTGGAGGCAATCAACCCTGGGATACTCATGCAAATAACGACGAACAACATAAAAAGCTTTGCGCGGATAGCGATCGAGCGACTGCTGCGCTACTTACCGATCTGAAGCAACGTGGGCTTCTGCAAGATACGCTCGTCATTTGGTCGGGAGAATTCGGCCGTACTCCATATGCTCAACCGAATGACAAGGGGAAGCATGGTCGCGATCATCATCACTCAGCTTTTTGCACATTGCTTGCTGGAGGTGGCGTAAAGGGTGGCATGATGTATGGGGCAACCGATGAATTCGGGATGTTCTCGGTCGAAAATCGCGTTCATGTCCATGATCTACATGCCACCGTTTTGCATCTTTTAGGTATCAACCACGAAAAGCTGACCTATCGTTACAGCGGTCGCGACTTCCGGCTTACCGATGTTCACGGCGAAATCGTCAAGGGGATCTTGGCATAGCTCATCGTCGTGGATCGCTCCACGATCCAACGCCTAGAGTTATTCCTTTTCCCTAAAATGTCATGCGTGAATATTGCATTCAAGCAAGTGCACCGCTGCGCACCAGTACGCCTAAGCGTCGAGGAGCGATTCCCGTCGTTCCAAGCTCCTGACTGCTCGCCGCATCATTTATTTCTCGGAACTTCAAAATTCATCCAATCCTGCGTGTGTTTTGCAGCGGTCACCTTTCCTTCAGCATCTTTCAGAAATTCAATTGTCGCTTGAACGATTCTCCAGGTGAAAGTGTTGTCACTAACTGTGGATATCGGTAACTTCGGTTGTCCGGTCAGTTGCGCGAATAGTTGGGTACCCTCCCGTGTGATTGCCATTATTGCATTTGAAGCATATTGATAACCACCAACATTAGTATCCAACTCTACTTCAGTTTGCTTGGTTTTTGATGTTATTTTTGACACTAGCAACGTATTTCCATTTTGTGAGTGCAACGCAGCGGTAGCGTGATTGAGTCGTCCTTAATAGAAGAGTTTAACGTTGGACCGCGGAGCGTTCCACGACTATGGCGTCTTGCGTCGACTCGTGTATTTCCACCAGGGCTGAGGTGGGTTGCCATTCATAAAATCGACGATCGAGGCGAACACATCGATAACGCAGGGATCATGTCGTTTCCCTGTTATCTGACAGAGTGATTCGTACATTTCCTTCGGCGATCGGCCTTTGAGATCATCCGGTGTATTGATGCCCAGGATTTGGAGATCGCTTGCCGTTGCTTTTCCGACGTTTGGCAAGTCTGTGAGCTGACGTAAGTTGTGGCGATTGACCTTATCTGGATTCATAGCTTTAATTTCTCATATTCGTGGATCGCTCCACGATCCAATGTAAGCTTTGAAACGCACTTTGGACTCTTTTGGGTGATAAGAATTGCAAGTTTAACCTCGGAACGCGTCCCTACAACTCGCTTTGATCAGCATTTGCAACTTGTGCGCAAAACGAGGAAAGATGCTCTGCTGCTAAATGAGGCGATACTTGAAGCACAAGGTGCGGGCCGGGAATGATTTTCATTTGGGCGTCGGGGCGAACTGACCGGATTATTTCCCAGCACTTTCGATGAATAACGAGATCATTGTCCGCTTGTAGATAGAGCACTGGAACGGGGCAGTCTCGCAATTCAGCACTAACATCGACCACGGCGACGCTCTTGGCACGGGCTGCGAATGCTTCCGGTGATACAGAGCGTACTGCTTTTCTAAGCATACATCCCAGTTCACCGAATGCATGTCCGCCGAGCAGGAAAAAAGAAAGAGGCCACAATGGTTGGAAACGAAACATCCACGGCCTTATGAAGCTTCTCCACTTTTCCGGCACCCGAAGTGGAAATCGAATGAAGGATGCGCATAAGACGACTCCGCGCAAGTTGGGTGGGCGTTTAGAGGCTAGCTGTAAAGCGAGAGGTCCCGAGAACGATTCACCCAAGACGATAAATGGCTCATCGGGAGCAGTTGCCTCAACAAGGTGCAGCAGTTGGTCGTATCCCCAAGCTTTACCTACAGGATAACTGACAACCTTCGGATGCAAGTGGGATGGAAGTGATCGTAGCAAAGGAGCGAACAACTCACCTGTACCATCCATTCCAGGCAGCAATAAAACGTGCATCTCAATAAGTTTCACTTCAAGCGTATATCCGTCGCGACACAAACATCCAAAGATGCTTTGCAATCGGCCGTATTATAAAATGGTTTTATTACCCAGTGGTAGTTCCTTCGTCAGGGCAAACCAAAATACGGTAATTCCTGATATTGAGCTGAAAGCTCTTCGTTCTGTTGCGACCTTGCTTATTGAACTGCTTATCAGCCGCCTAAATCGCGACGAATCTTCATCCAGATCTCAGCCATAATCACGCCTGGAATATTGCGACTATCTTTATTGGTGATGTGGGTCAATGGTCTATTGCCTGTGCTGAGCAGCGCGAATTGCGAATCGTCATGCTGTGTGAACTTAGCACGGCAGGCAGCTTCCATCAATTCCCAGTGGTCAATGGTTCCAACGCGATGGAGTTTTCCTTGGTATTCAAAGGTCGTGCTTGGGGATGCACTAGCTCCCGCTTCCATTGCCTCTTTGCCGTAGAGCTTCGAAATTTCGCGACGTCGTTTTTCGTCAGGGAACTTCAGGCCTTGCCAAAAGGCTTCAACACTCTGATACGATTTTCCATCGAGCATGAATCTAGTATTTGCGAAATTTGAAATCAGTTGGATGGCAGGATCGGGCGATCTCGAAGTAACATTGATGGGCTCGCGACAAGCTATTTCTTTAGGCCCTAGAATACTGCATTGAAGAGTTATAGGATCTTTTGATTCCAGCAGAAAAGCATAGCCATTCCACAAATTGAGGGCTGCTTCAAGGATCTCTTGCTCGTCGGGCGATTCAGCTGCAATAACAAGGCTATCGAGGTTTTTTAGAACTTTCATCTAGAGAGAGTCCAGCGTTAGTTTTCGTGTCTATTTGGTAAGTTATTGGACACTGAATCGAAGGAAACGGTTCGAAATGAATTGGCGATAGTGGGATGGGAATTGACTCCATGGCTAGTTTGGCCTATCAAAAGCGAAATACTAAACGGCAAATGTGTTGGTTGATGCTCTGGAATCGAACATGCGAATAGGAATATGGTGCGATTACGGAAAGACGCTTGTTCCTTCTGAGGGAATCGGTGTATTCGTTCACAATTTGGCGGCGAATTTGGTGAAGGTAAACGACTGTGAAGTTCTATTGGTTGCAGCTCCTGGCGACACGCACTTGTTAACGGATACAGTGTCTCGAGGTGGAGGAAGGATTCAGGTCGCGGAGTCACCGATACAATCAAGTACGAGCCGTTTCCTTTTAAAACAATTTAAGAGTCTGCGGTGGAAGAGATTTCATCAAAATCCAGTGATCTGCAAATTGCTGGACAGGGGCATCTCCCTAGCGTCCAGAGCTTACGACAGACGTGTCAGTAGAATACTAGATCGTGCCGATGTTTGGATCTTGCCTTATCTGAAAATCGAATTTCCAGTCCAGCGGCCTTCTGTCGTGTGTATCCATGATTTGGTCTCCTATCATTATCCGGAGATGATGAGACCCCATAAGCTACAAGAGCTAAAAGATATCGTTCGTCGAGTTGCTGATGATTGCACGATCGCAGCTTGTATGTCCAATTTCATCAAGCAAAACGATCTAATCGGTCAACTACACCTGCCAGAGGACAAAATTCGAGTAGTGCGAGCTGCGGTGCCTGACGATATTGCTGCGGGGGTGGGATCTGGTGAGCAGTACGACGGAGATTCTGAGATTTTGTCGTTACTGAAGATGCAATATCTGTTTTATCCTTCCGCATTTCGTCTCTACAAAAATCATGTCCTGTTGATTCGAGCGCTGCGAGAATTAAAGGATAGAAGCAAAGAAGATTGGAAAGTTGTATTCACCGGCATTCATTCCTGTCCCGACTACATTCAAGACGAGATAAAAAAGCAGGGATTAAGTAACGACGTTGTCGTCTTAAGTCATGTTTCCAGGGGTGAGCTCCTACGATTATACCGAGGCGCATTTGCGACGGTAGTTCCGTCGCTTTACGAACAAGGATCGTTTCCGCTGATGGAAGCGATCTCACAGGGATGTCCGATTATGAGCTCGAATATCCCTTCTTTGAAAGAACAGTTTGAGCAGATCGGAGAGGATATGCTGTTTTTCGATCCTCATAACCCGAGCGATCTGGTTTCCAAGTGCTTGATTCTAAAAGAGAATCGGCCAAAAATTATTGAATCGCAGCAGGCCGGTTTTGCGCAATGGAAAAGCTATCGAGGTGTCGATGCGGCTCGCAATTGGTATGAGGTTTGTAGAGAAGCAATCGAGATGGATAAACGAAGAAAAGTTGGAAAACCGCAATAGTTTAGAAGCTATGTCGACTTAGCATTGTGGTCGCGTATCGACTGTTCAAAGAAAGTCATGTATTTCTCCGCAATCACATCCCAGCTATATTTTTCCATGCTTGCACGTGATGTTGCGACCATCTCTTGGGCGATCGAAGGACTAGCGAGGATCGTTTGCATCGCCTGTCGCATTTCAAAGCAACACCTAGGGTTAAAAGTAGTTGCACGAACGCCAAGTTCCTCGATCTGTTCCAGGAAAGGCGGAATGTTGGACATGGCTACTGGTGTGCCTAGATACCAAGCGTCCAGGCCAGAGCCATTTCCTGCTTCGTAG